>Ga0180008_1000732_pt1 | contig 24472 bp, 19 predicted proteins | sample MM_PW_MetaG_FD_121121 | JGI IMG/M metagenome (GOLD analysis project Ga0180008, IMG submission 121121) | Groundwater microbial communities from the Aspo Hard Rock Laboratory (HRL) deep subsurface site, Sweden - MM_PW_MetaG | ecosystem: Environmental > Aquatic > Deep subsurface > Groundwater...
AACTCCACCTTACCGATGAGCCCGGTGGCCACCGAGATCGAATTCGCATGGGTGGGGCATGCCCCACCCATGCGATCGCCTCAATCTACACCGGAAATTACACCACGAGCGCGGACGCTAACCCTGTTCGCGTGAAATCTAGAAAGGAACTTGTCCGCTCCTAAGGCCCAGATCTCAGCGGTATAACGGCTGCAAAGAGGCGACATCGACATGCAACACACGCACCGAGCCCTACATGTAGGCTATTGATGTTTCCAGCATCTATCGTTTTCGCCGATGTCATGATGCCAGCTATTGATTGTGTCGTATTGGGCGACAATTGCGCTCACAATGGCCGGATTTGACCGTGCTGCCGACGAGTGGATACTGCCACGTTTTGGCCGACAGCGCTGGGCATGAGTTTGCGTGGCTTCACGTGCCATAGTAGTCGGTCGATGGGCTTTCCCGAGTTCTGGCCAAGCTCGCGAAACCGGTAATTCGGCGCTTTCCCGCAGACGTCGCTATCGCAGATCTGGCAGCCTTGGAGCTTTGCAACTGCGCCTTACCGGCGGGAGACGGTCTCCCGGAGCCATTCGCGCAGATCCGTTACAACAGCTTATCCAGCGTAATGGGAAGATCCCGTACACGCTTGCCAGTCGCATTATAGACAGCATTCGCTACCGCTGCCGCTGTTCCTGTAATGCCAATTTCGCCAATGCCATGCGCGCCCATCGGTGTGTGCGGATCGGCAATGTCGGTCCAGATCACGTCGATATCGGGCACATCCAGATGGACAGGGATATGATATTCTGAGAGGCTTGGATTCATGATCCGGCCGTTGCGCTCGTCAAACTGGGTTTCCTCCATCAGCGCCATGCCCAGGCCCATGATCATGCCACCGCGAAACTGGCTGCGTGCCGTCTTGGGATTGAGAATGCGGCCGCAGTCGAACGATCCTAATATGCGGCGAACGCGCGTTTCGGCAGTGATCGAGTTGACTGCGATCTCGCAAAAGATCGCGCTGTGGGAATGCATCGACCAGTGCATCATTTCGAGCGGTTGCGAGGCTTCTTCAGACGCGACGATGCTGTCCATCTGCGCTCGGTTCAGGATAGAGGCATAGCTTTCCCGCCGGGTCGGATCGTCCAGCTTTACAAGCGCGCCGTCTTCGCTTCCAACCTCGGCCGACGTCAGTCCGGCGAGCGGCGAGTCATTGCCTGCCATCTTGAGAAGCTGCGCGACGAGCGCATTGTGGGCGGCGATCACAGCCCCGCCGATCGCAGCCGTCTGCTGCGAGCCGCCGGCCATGATTGCGCCGGGTATCGTCGAATCCCCGTAGCGGACATCGATCTTGTCCATCGGCAGGCCAAGCCGCTCGGCAGCTACAATGGCTGTCGTGGTGGATGTGCCCATCCCCATTTCATGCGCGGCGATTTCGACGGTCGCCGTGCCGTTCCTCGTCAAGGTGATCCGCGCGGCGGCACCGGGCATCCGGTAATAGGGATAGGTGCCGGTAGCGCAGCCCATGCCAATCAGCCATTCGCCCTCGCGTCGCGTGCCTGGCGTGGTGATGCGCTCTGACCAGCCGAACCGCTCAGCGCCTCGCCGCCATGCCTCAACGATGTGACGTGAGGAAAAGGGCAAGCCTGATATGGGGTCTTTTACCGGTTCATTGAGAATGCGCAGGTCTACCGGATCCATGCCGATTTCGGCTGCCAGTTCGTCAATCGCGCATTCCAGGGCGAACGTCCCTACCGCCTCGCCCGGCGCGCGCATGAAGGTGTTGGCCACCATGTCCATCTCGACCGTCTCGACGGATAACTTGAAACTGTCCGCGCCATAGCCGACCTTGGTGCCCAAGATGAAAGGCTCGGGCATATTATTGTGCGGGGTCATCGCGGCTATCCCGCTATGGATGATGCTCGTGAAACACCCGTCGGCCTGTGCGCCGATCGCGACACGCTGCTCCGTCAGGGTCCGTCCGCCGACGATGCGATATACGCCTTCGCGCGACAAGGCGATGCGCACCGGTCTGCCCGCCAGCTTAGCGGCGGCAGCCCCGATGATCTGATGCACCCACAAACCCTTGCTGCCAAACCCTCCACCGACATAAGGCGAGAGAATATGCACCTGTTCAGGCTTTAGGTCGAACACGCCTGCGATGGTCAGGCCTTGGGCCGTCACCATCTGGGTTGCGTCATGGATCACAAGCGTGTCGCCGTCCCACCAGATCGTCGCGCCATGCAGCTCGATCGGGTTATGGTTGTGCCGCGGCGTGCGGTAGAGATGGTCAATCTTATAAGGCGCTGCGGATAAGAATGCTTCCGCGTCGCCGATTTGGGTCAGCAACGGTTCGCCCATGAAAAGGCCCGGCTTCGGTCCGGCATCCTTCGCCGCTTTCAGCGATGTGATGGACGGTTCGATGCTATAGGTCGCGACAACCAGCGACCGTGCATGGTCCGCCTGCTCCTGCGTTTCTGCCAGCACGATGGCGATCGGCTGCCCGTTCCAGTGGATGCGATCATCCTGCATGACGGGCAGGTCGGCCGGTCCCACTGCGGTCGGCGATGAGCCGAACAGGGCCGGCGCATTCATGCGCGGCGCATTTTCATGGGTCATCACTAAGATGACGCCAGGCGCTGCCCGCGCGGCCGCCGTGTCGAGCGTTGCAATCCGGCCACGCGGGACGGCGGCGTGGACGAGGGCGGCATAAGCGATATCGGCCGCATCTACCTCAGCGGAAAAGCGTGCGCGTCCCTGGACTTTGAGTGGACCATCAAGGCGCGAAACGGGCGTGCCGATCAACCCATGCTTGCGGGCTATCAGGGGATCGGGGACGCCGCCGGGAATCCAACTGTCGGGCGCGAGCGGGACCAGCTTGCTCATCGCTCCCTGAACCAGGGTCTGCGCGGCGGATTTCGCTGAATCGATAATGCTCATGATGCGCCTCCCGCCAGATCCGCCAAGGTAGCAATCAGGGTCCGCGTCGCCAGTTCGATCTTGAAGCCATTCCGGCTGAGCGACTGGGCGTCGGCGAGTTCTGCCATAGCGGCCGCGCGGAACACCGGCTCAGTCGCCTCATGGCCTTGCAGCGCGGCTTCCGCCTTGAAAGCGCGCCATGGTTTGTGCGCCACGCCGCCCAGGGCAATGCGCGCATCGCTTATGTGGCCACCCTCGATCTTCAGCGCGGCGGCGACGGATATGAGGGCGAAGGCATAGCTCGATCGATCGCGAACCTTGCGATAGTTTGATCGGCTTGCGAAAGTCAGCGGCGGCAAGGCGATGGCGGTGATGAGTTCGCCCTGTTCCAGCGTGGTGTCGATATCCGGATGATCGCCCGGCAGGCGATGCAGGTCGATGAAGGGCAGGGTCCGCGCGCCGCCTTTCCCTTCCACATGCACCGTCGCATCCAGCGCAGCCAGAGCAACGCACATGTCGGAGGGGTGCGTGGCGACGCAGGCCGGTGATGCGCCAAGGATCGCGTGGTTGCGGTTGAAACCCTCCAAGGCGTCGCATCCCGATGCCGGCCGCCGCTTGTTACAGTGCGACCCGTCCGTATCGTAGAAATATGCGCATCGGGTGCGTTGCAGGAGATTACCACCGACTGTTGCCATGTTTCGGATCTGGCCAGAGGCACCAGCAAGAATGGCGCGCGCAAGCATCGGGTAGCGGGTTCGCACTACGCGATGCTCGGCAAGCGCAGTATTGCGCGCGGCGGCACCGATCAGCAGGCCCCCGTCATCACTCTGCGTGATAGCGCTCGATAGGCCGGTGACGTCTACCAGCTTCTCCGGCCGTGCCACCGTTTCGCGCATGAGATCGACCAGATTGGTGCCCCCGCCCAGATAGGCGGCCGCATGGCCTGCCCGTTGGCGCAGCGCGTCTGCACTGTCGACAGCTCGCACGTAGCTGAACGGGTTCATACCGCTGTCTCCCGGGTTTCGAGCACGTCGCGGATGGCATCGATGATCCCGTTATGAGCCCCGCAACGGCAGAGATTGCCGCTCATGCGCTCCTGCAATTCCTCGCGGGTCAAAGCCACATCTGCGGTGAGGTCCGCGCTGACATGGCTTGGCACGCCGCGCCTGACTTCGGCTGCCATGCCGATGGCCGAGCAAATTTGACCCGGCGTGCAATAGCCGCACTGAAAACCATCATGGACAATGAAGGCCTCCTGCATCGGGTGAAGGCCATTTTCGCCTGCCAGTCCTTCAACCGTGGTAATTTCCCGGCCTTCATATTGCACAGCCAAGGCAAGACAGGACAATATTCGCTCGCCATCAACAAGCACGGTACAAGCCCCACACGCGCCCTGATCACAACCTTTTTTCGTGCCAGGAAGATGCAGCGACTCTCGCAACAGATCCAGCAGCGACACGCGCGGATCATGGGGAACGGGGGCAGGAGAACCGTTGATGATGAGAGGCATCTGCGCTTCCTTCTTCCGGCAATCTTGCACAAACGGTCGCTTGGAGCTTTGGTGCCACACCGTAGCGAAATCAGATGGACGCGCCTGCCATGGCGGGAATTACCTCAGCCCGCAGCGCGGTCCGACAGGACGCCGCCACTGTAGTCAATCAAGCCTCGCAACGTTCGCGCCACTCATTTGTTAAGAGAACGGAGCGAGTGCGAGCCGGGTAAAAGTCCATGCGGGCATCTGCGCCAGGAGAGAGGCCAAAAATCCTGATGCCACCCGATTGCCCGGAGTTCGCCGATGTCTAAAATGACTGTTTCCGACCTTTTCACCCAGACCCTTCATCTGGCTGGCGTGAAGCGGATTTATGGCGTGGTGGGCGATAGCCTGAATGGGATCACCGAGAGCCTGCGGCGTCAGGGCACAATTGACTGGGTCCATGTCCGGAACGAGGAGGCAGGCGCATTTGCCGCCGGTGCCGAGGCGCAGCTTACTGGCGAACTGGCGGTTTGCGCCGGGTCCTGCGGTCCGGGTAACATGCATCTGATCAATGGGCTTTATGATTGCCATCGGACCCGCGTTCCCGTTCTTGCCATTGCCGCCCAGATTCCAAGCGCCGAGATCGGCTCTAATTATTTTCAGGAGACTAAGCCTGAAGCCCTGTTCAAGGATTGCAGCGTCTATTGCGAGACGATCTCGGATGCTGACCAGATGCCGCGAACGCTTGAGACGGCGATACGGGCGGCGGTAGGGCATCGAGGTGTTGCGGTCGTATCGATCCCGGGTGACGTTGCGCTACAGGCGGCCAAAGGTCAGATCGCTCGATCTGCCGATGCGCTGCTACCAGCTAAGTCCACCCTGAGCGCTCATTCTGACGAGCTTGAAAAACTCGCGACCATGCTCAATGAGGCTGGCCGCATCACGATCCTTGGCGGGCGGGGGTGCAGGGATGCCCATACACAATTATTGCAAATCGCCGGTGCACTCCAAGCGCCCATCGTCCATGCGCTTGGCGGAAAAGAATGGGTCGAATATGCTAATCCCTATGATGTGGGGATGACCGGCTTGATCGGCTTTTCATCGGGCTACGAGGCGATGATGGCATGCGATCTCCTCCTGATGCTCGGCACAGATTTTCCTTATCGTCAATTTTATCCGACCAAGGCCAAGGTCGTGCAGATCGACGTGCGGCCGGAAAATTTGGGGCGCAGGACTCCTATCGATCTTGGCGTGCTCGGTAATGTCGGTGCGACGATCGAGGCGATACTTCCCTTGGTGCAGGCCAACCGCGATAATGGCTTCCTCGCATCGGCCAGAGACGATTATGCCAAGGCACGAAAGGAGCTTGACGATCTCGCCGAGGGGAAGCCAGGTGGTATCCTTCATCCCCAGCATGTGGCCCGGGTGCTGAGCGAGCAAGCGAGCGACGATGCAGTCTTTGCTTGCGACGTCGGCACGCCGACGGTCTGGGCAGCGCGCTACCTTAAGATGAATGGCCGTCGCAGGCTCCTTGGATCTTTTAATCATGGCTCGATGGCAAACGCGCTGCCTCAGGCAATCGGGGCGCAGGTCTCTTATCCGGATCGGCAGATTGTCACATTGTCTGGTGATGGCGGCCTTGCAATGCTGATGGGCGAACTGTTGACCTTGCGGCAGCTCAACCTGCCGGTGAAGATCATCCTTTTCAACAACGGCACCCTGGGTTTTGTCGAAATGGAAATGAAAGCGGCAGGCCTTATCGAGACGGGGGTCGCGCTCGACAATCCGGACTTTGCCGCCATGGCGCGCAGTATCGGCATTCACGGTGTGCGTGTCTCGGATCCAGGGGAGCTGGAAAGCGCTATGCACGACGTCCTGTCGCACCCTGGACCTGCCTTGCTGGATGCCGTGACGGCACGAACGGAGCTGTCCCTACCACCCAAGGTCACACTTGAGCAGATGAAGGGCTTTACGCTCTATATGGCCAAAGCGATCATGAGCGGGCGCGGTGACGAGATCATCGAGCTTGGCAAGACCAATGCCGGATTTCTGCGAAAGCTATTCTAAGTTTGAGTGCCCAATTTAATAAATGCCTTAGACAACCAACAAATCCGGGGCGGGACGGATGCCTATCCAGGTTGGTCGCCCGTTATTTTCCATGCAAACTAGGTCCATTCGAACGCGCACGATGAAGCCTGTCACCGCGCATCCACCGTTATAAACGCAGGTTAAGGATTCACGAAAAATGCTTGCTGGTCGTGCCCCAAGGTGACCAAAGCACATCTCGCGCGTTAGGGCGGAACGGACTGAATGTCTCGGTCCGTGCTTCGAACACCAGCGGTGGACCATCCGATGAGCAGCTAGGCTGGCATCGTGTTGGGGGCCTGGCGCGGGTGCGATCGGAGGTGCCCGCGTAGAAAGGACATTCCGGCATGGCAAAGTCACCTAAGTCCAGCAGCAAGCCAACCGGCGGCGAGACCCATCAGAGTGCGGAGGGTCTGGACACGGCGGTCCTTACGACCAACCACGGTGTGCCCGTATCCGACAATCAAAACTCGCTGAAGAGCGGTTCGCGCGGACCTACGCTGCTCGAAGACTTTGTCCTGCGCGAGAAGATTTTCCACTTCGATCACGAGCGCATTCCCGAGCGGATCGTCCATGCCCGCGGCTCCGGCGCACACGGGGTTTTTGAGGCGATCGACGATATCTCCGACCTGTCGAAGGCTGCGGTCTTCACCAAGGGCGAGAAGACCGAGGTTTTCGTCCGCTTTTCCACGGTCGCTGGCGGCGCCGGCTCAGTCGATACCCCGCGCGACGTGCGTGGCTTCGCGGTCAAGTTCTACACTCGCGAGGGCAACTGGGATCTGGTTGGAAACAACATCCCGGTATTCTTCATCCAGGATGCGCTGAAGTTTCCGGACCTAGTTCATGCCGTGAAGATGGAGGCCGACCGCGGTTATCCCCAGGCCGGCAGCGCGCACGACACCTTCTGGGACTGGGCGTCGCTGATGCCGGAAACGACCCATATGCTCATGTGGGCGATGTCAGACCGCACCCTACCGCGTTCGTTCCGGACGATGGAAGGGTTTGGGGTGCATACCTTCAAGCTGGTCAACGCGGCGGGCAAAGCGAGTTTCGTCAAATTCCACTGGAAGCCGCGGCTCGGCATCCAGTCTACGATCTGGGACGAGGCGCTCAAGCTTCAGGCCGCCGACAACGACTATCAGCGCCGCGACCTGTTCGAGGCGATCGATACTGGCGATTTTCCGCAGTGGGATCTCGGCATCCAAGTGTTCGACCAGGCCTTCGCGGACGCCCAGCCCTATGATGTGCTCGACGCGACCAAGCTCATTCCTGAGGAGGATGTGCCGGTCCGGTTGATCGGGACGCTGACCCTCAACCGCAATGTCGACAACTTCTTCGCCGAGACCGAGCAGGTGGCATTCCTGCCATCGAACATTCCACCGGGCATCGACTTCTCGAATGACCCTCTGCTGCAGGGACGCCTCTTTTCCTATCTCGACACCCAGAACTCGCGCCTCGGCACGACCAACTTCCATCAGATCCCGATAAACGCGCCGCGTTGCCCATTTGGCAATTTCCAGCGCGACGGCAAAATGCAGACGATGGTGCCCAAGGGGCGCGCCAATTATGAGCCGAACAGCCTCGCCGCACATGGCGAGGAGGGCGGACCGCGTGAGAGCCCCATGGCCGGGTTTGCGACGGTGGATGCCGTGACGGGGTCGGATGAGAGCGGCGAGAAGCTGCGGGTCCGCTCGGAGACCTTTGCCGATCACTACAGCCAGGCTCGGCTGTTCTACCGCTCGCAGACTGAGAGCGAGCAGGCGCATATCGCCTCGTCCTTCGTGTTCGAGCTGTCGAAGGTCGGCCTGCTCGACCAGGTGCCTGGCCGCATGGTCGCCAATCTTCGCAACGTCGACGAGGGTCTGGCGAAGCGGGTGGCCGCCGGCCTCGGGATCGAGTTGCCGAAGAAGGCTCCGGCCGCAAAGACGCCGATCGACATGAAGCCGTCGGACGCGCTCTCGATTCACAAAAATATGAAGGCGACGCTCGAGGGCCGTGCGGTGGGAATCCTGATCGCAGACGGGACCGACGCTGCCGAATTCTCGACCGTCATGACGGCGGTGAAGAAGGCCAAGGGCAAGGCGGTGGTGGTTGCTCCCAAGGTCGGTGGCGCGAAGCTCTCCGACGGAACGGTGCAGAAGGCCGACGGTCAACTCGCCGGATCGCCGAGCCAGATCTTTGACGCGGTGGCGATCGTGTTGTCGGAGGAAGGTTGTGCCGCCCTGCTCAAGGAGGCGGCGGCGGTCGACTTTGTGATGAACGCGTTCGGGCATCTCAAGGCGATCGGCGCGAGCAAGGCCGCACAGCCGTTGCTCGACAAGGCCGGGGTCGAACCCGACGAAGGTGTGACTGGTCTGGACGGCGCGTTCGTGAAGGCCGCCGCGCAGCGCTTCTACGCACGCGAACCTTCGCTGAGGATGCTGGCATGAGTGCGAGCGGGATGTTCGATCCGTTCAGCGCCTGGTCGCGCATGGTGTCAGCCGGGCTCGACATGCAATCTACCTGGCTGCGCAGTGCGGAGACCATGAGGGCGTCGGGCGACGTCATCACGGCGCGTACGGAGATGATGCGGATGGCGACCGCCGCACCCATCACTGGCAACTACGTCGAGCTATCGCGGATGGTGCCGGAAAAGGTGGCGGCGTTCAGTCGCAGCGCGGAGGCGATCGCCCGCGACACCATCGCGATGCAAACGGCCTTGGTCGCACAGATGCAGCGGGCGGGAATGATGATGCTTGCCGGGAGAATGCCAACCGCTGCTGAGGTGACTACGCTTGCCAGCCAGAGCGCCAACTATGCAGTTGGCGTGATGACCGCGGGGGCGAAGATGGGGAAGGGCGCTCTGGGACCGGTTCATCGCACCGCGACCGGCAATGCGCGGCGGTTGAAGGAAGCGCGGGCACGATGAGCCTCTCGATCCATGCCAGTCTCGACTATTGGTTCGAGCAGCCGACCGACGTGCTCCTCCAGATCGAGGCCGCCGCGATTCCCGAACAGGTGATCGACGCTGCGCATATCGACATCACGCCCACCGAGCATTTCGCGCGCGTCGCCTCGCACGACATGATCGGTGAAAGGATATGGATGCGCGTGCAGGGCCAGTTGCTGGTCGACTATCGCGCCACCGTCCGCATCGAGCGGGTGCTGGACAACTGCCTCAACCTCCCGCTCGTCGCGCCGCATCAGTTGCCTGGTGAGACCGTTCAGTATCTCTGGTCTTCACGCTACTGCCCCTCAGATCAGTTCGAAACCTTCGTTGCAACGGAGTTCGGTGGTACCGAGGGCGGAGCGAAGATCGTCGCGATGCGTGACTGGATCGCGGGTCACTTTGCCTATGTTCCAGGCGTCAGCACGTCCGAGACGACAGCGCTCGACACCTTCGTAAAGCGCCAGGGCGTCTGCCGGGACTACGCCCATGTCATGATCACCTTCGCCCGTGCCACGGGCATCCCGGCTCGTATCGCAAGTGTGTATGCGCTTGGCGTAGAGCCGCCCGACTTCCATGCGGTCGCCGAGGTCTTTGTGGGCGGTGAATGGCATCTGGTCGATGCGACGGGCATGGCCAAGGAGCGTGACATGGCGAAGATCGGGATCGGTCGCGACGCCGCGGACGTAGCTTTCCTGACGGCCTTCGGGACCGCAGTGATGAATAGCCAGAGCGTCGAGGTCACCGCCGCATGACGACACCGTTTTCTATCGCCTTCGTTGGAGCTGGCCCGACCGCCATCTACACCTTCTGCGCATTTCTGCGGGAGATTAGCGGCACGGCGCAGGTCACGATCTACGAGGAGCAGCCTCGCGCTGGCCTTGGCACGCCCTACCGGCCGGGATGGAACGACCCTGCGATGCTTTCGAACATCGCATCCATCGAGATCCCGCCGATCAGCGAGACATTGATCGACTGGCTAGAGCGGCAGCCTCGCGCGCGGCTGGTCCGGCTTGGGATCGATCCGGATCAGATCGACGACCATGCCTTCTACCCGCGCGTCGCCCTCGGCGAGTATTTCCTCGATCAGTTCAACGGCCTGATCGACGAGGCCCGCACGCGAGGGATCAGCGTCGAGATTGCAACGAGCTGCAGGGTGACCGACATCCGCGCGGAGGATGGCGGCCTGCATCTGTCGGTCGAGCCGCGCCACGGCGAGGCGTGCGAACGAATTTACGACCGCGTCGTGCTCGCGACCGGCCATCAGTGGCCGGAGGAGCCTGAGGTGCGGCCCGGCTATTTCCTGAGCCCGTGGCCAGCGACGGCGCTGCAGCGCATCCCGCCGGTGTCGGTCGGAATTCGGGGCAGCTCGCTAACGGCGATCGACGCTGCGGTGGCGCTGGCCGTCGCGCACGGCACGATGATCGAGACCGAGAGTGAGGCGATCGATTACCGCATCCATCCAGGCGCCGAGAAGCTGTGTATCACCATGATGTCGCGTAAGGGCCTGCTCCCCGAGGCCGATTTCTACTATCCGATCCCGTTCGAGCCGCTGTCCACCTGCACGCCCGAAGCAATCGAACGGCTGATCGCAGAGGACTGCGCCCATCTGCTCGACGGATCCTATGACCTGTTCCGGGCGGAGTTGGCCACCGCCGATCCGGGCTATGCGGATAAGGTCGGGCTATCCGAGCTATCGCTTGAAGACTTCGCCGAACGCTATTTCGCCGAACGTGTCGCGGCCGATCCGTTCGAGTGGGCGGTTGCCAATGTCGCCGAGGCGCGGGAAAACTTCGAGCGGAAATATACCGTGCCCTGGCGCTATGCGATCCTGCGCATGCACGAGGTGCTGGGGCTGATCGTGCCCCATCTTGAGGAGGAGGCGCTCAAGCGCTTCAACCGCTATCTGAAGCCCGTGTTCGTCGATGAGTATGCGACCGTTCCGCATCTCTCGATAGAACGGCTGTTGGCGTTGCACCGCGCCGGACATCTCTCGGTCATCGCGCTGGGCGAGGATCACAGGATCTATACAGGTGGGTCGGAGCGGGGCGCAGTCGTCACCGTCGGGGGCGAGCGTCGGCATTTTCCGGCCTTCATCGACGCGACCGGGCAGCGGCCGCTGGAAGCCGAGAAGTTCCCGTTTCCGACATTGCTCGAGCAGGATGTCATCCGTGACGCAGCAGAGGACGATGCGCCGGGCATAAAGGGCATCGTGGTAGACGAGGATTTCCATCCGGTGAGCGATCACCCGGCGCGCGATCGGCTTTTCTGTCTCAGCATCCCGTTCATCCTCGAACGCCATCCCTTCGTTCAGGGCATCACCAGTTCGCATGAGTTGGGTGGGACGGTCGGAGCGGCTCTGGCGCAGGCGGCTGATGCGATGAGAGACCGACAGGGCGAAGCGTTCGGGGATGAGGAGAGGGCCTCGTGAAACTCTGGGCGATCTACATCGGCGGCGAACATCCCTCGGCGAACATCGAGATTCACGACGTTCGGCTCGTGGTCGCGAAGACGATCAAAGCGACCCATGACCAACTCCGGGCCGAGTGGTGGGGCACACCGGGGACGCTTCACGTCGATTGCTATGCCGAGATCAGCCATGCCGATGGCTGGACCGTCGACCTGCGGCCAGAACCGTCAGGTGCTCGCGAGAAGCTGTGGTTCGTTAATCTTGGCGGCTATGATGGCAAGGACTTCGCTGAGCAGCATCGGAATATGTTTGTGGTGGCCACCTCCATGAAGGAGGCGAAGGTTCGCGCGCTCGCGACCATTTCAGACTGGAAGGATGCGCACCGCGACGACATCTACGAAGCCGAGAAGGCGTTCGCGCTCGACGGGCTCATCGGTGACGGGCTGCATATTCATCTGACGCCCCACGCAGCTTTAGGTCAGCCGCCCTTCATCTGCCGTTACATCCCGCTGAAATAGACGTGCGCTAAACGAAAACGCCGCCCGTTGAGGGGCGGCGCTTTGCTTGAGAGTGGGCGGGAGATTATTCCGCGCCGCTTCCAACCGGCGTGGTCTTCGGCGCCTTGCCGTCCTCGACCCGCCCTTCATTCCGCAGATCGCGGCCCTCCTGCGCCTTCTTCTGCGCCTCGGGCGTCTTGCCGTGCTCGTTCAACTCTTCCTTGACGTAGCCAGCGGCCTCCTTGGCCTTTCCTTCGATGCTCATGTCACTCTCCTTGTGCATTTTTGGTCTGTTGAACTAAACTTCTCGCGAATGTTCTCGTTCCACAGCACCGTCTGTTTGTGGTGGGTGGAGGTAGATAGAGTGAGCCGTTATTAACTGCTGATGGCTCGAGTCCTGACGGAAGGTAGCTATCCAGGCCCGACCGGCGAACGACGCATTCCGGTATCGGACTACCAGAACCATGCGATTGGCATGTACATGGGTGGCAATAACGGCTCGGAGATACGCCCAACATGCGTTTGAAAATCGCCGAAAATTTCCTCGGACGTCGCTACCCTTTTCAATTCATGCATGTTCTCTTGGCGCAGTCCTGTTCGAGACGATCGGGGGCAGACGGCTCAGTTTCACTGTGTCTTATTCACAAAGCTTGTCAGCGCTTGTACCAAAGCCAGGTGCGTCAGACCCTGCGGCATATTGCCAAGATAGCGACCTGAAACAGGATCGGCCATTTCTGGATAAACGCCTACGCCCAAGTCCAGCGCATCGATGAGGCTGTCGAACATCTGTTCGGCTTTCGCCTTTTCGCCCAGAAGCGCCCAGGCCTCAATCATCCAGAAGGTGCAGGCCAGGAAGCATCCTTCTTCCTGTTCCATCCCGCTGTAGCGATGATGATAGGGACCGCTGGCGAGTTCGCGGTCGATTGCCTCCAGCGTGCGGCGCAGACGATCCGTCCCGTCGAACCGGAAGCGGACCGCCAGCGCGATCGAGGCATCCAACTGATCCGTTCCCGGGTAGAAAGTGTAGGCGCCCAGCGCTTCGGACCAGCAATGTTCAGCGATCCAGCCTTCCACCCGATCCCGCTCGCGCGCCCAACGGTCCCGGCAGGTGGTCGGCAGATGGCCATCGTCGGCCAGTTCGACCGCCCGCGCCAGCGCCTGCCAGCAACTGATCTTCGACATGGTGTAATGTTCTTTGTCCGGCAATTCCCACATGCCACTGTCCTTTTGTCGCCAAAGATCGGCGCATTCGTCGGCCAGATGGGACAATATCTCGGCGCTGCGGGAATCGAGAATATTGCCGCTTTCAACGAAGCGGGACGCCGTCTCGAATATGTCGCCATAAACGCCATGCTGGTGCTGATCTGTTGCGATATTGCCTACGCGTACAGGGGAGGAAGCGCCATAGCCCGGCACGGCGACAGATCGTGCGTCCGGAACCCTGCCACCCCAGATCGAATAGCAGACACGCGGGCCATGTTCCTCAAGTTGGTTGAGCAGCCAGCTGAGCGCCGCCTTTGCCTCGGCCTGCGCCCCAATGCGCAAGAACGCCTTGATGGTATAGCCTGCATCGCGAACCCAGGCGTAGCGATAGTCGTAATTCTTATTGCCGCCGATATGTTCAGGCAGCGACGTGGTGGCCGCTGCAGCGATCGCGCCGCTTGGCGAGAAGAGCAGTAGCTTGAGCGCGAGCGCGCTGCGGACAAGAAGCGGGCGACTTGGTTCTTCGTGAACGATCTTGCTCGCCCACACGCGCCATTCCTCATCCGATGTGTCGATCCTTGCGCTGATTTCCGCAATAGTAGGGACCACCAGCGGCTCATCCTCACCCGCCACAATCGCAATGATTTCCTGCTCGCCGGCCGCAATGCTGACCGACGCACATAGCCCTGCGTCTTCCTTCATGGTGATCGTCACACCCTGGCTACGCAGGCACAATCCAAGCACCCGCCCGACATGGAAGACATCATTACCCCCTATTACCTGCATATAGGGTGAGACGGTGTCGGCTCGCCGCCCGAGGCGAAGCTGCATCCTGAAATGCACCCGACCTTCCAGGCCTTCAATGCGGCGCGCCAGTTCGCACCAGGGCAGTCGGCCGGCCGATCCGCTGTTCATCGACTCAACAATCCGCGCCTTGCCGCTGGCGGTCGCGAATGTCGATTCAAGCACATTACTTTCCGGCCTGTAGCGCCGTTCGACACGATACGCCTCGGTTGGTTCAATGCTGAAATACCCGCCATCGGCCGGGTCAAGCAGGCGGTCGAACAAGGGCGGCGAATCCAGATTGGGTACGCACCACCAGTCGATCGAACCGTCGGCGCCGCTTAGCGCAACCGACCGTCCGTCACCCAGCGCGCCATAGTCTTCAAGAGCCAGATAGCCCTCCCCGTTGCGGCGGGCCTGGGGACGATCATGAGGTAGCGTGGCGATGGTAACATCCTGGGGTTCGACTTGACGGAATGGAGACACAACTCATGAGACTGGCGCCTGATCCGCTATTTTTCCATGGAGACGATCCCGTCCACAGACGTTGCGTAGGTACATCTGTCCATCAGGAGAAAGATATGAGCGTCGCATCCGCCTTCGGTTTCGGATCGGACAAAAAGGTCCGTTACGCCTTTGTCGGGCTGGGCGACATCACGCAGGAGGCGATGTTGCCCGGCGTTGCCCATACCGGCAATTCGACGATCGCGGCCTTTGTTTCCAGCGACCCGGAGAAGCTCCGCGCCTTGTGCGACAAATATGATGTCGATGGCGGTTATAGCTATGATCAATTCGACGCCCTGCTGGCATCGGGCACGATCGACGCTATCTATGTCGCGACGCCTAACTGGCGTCACGCCGAGTTCGTAATCCCTGCGCTGGAAGCGGGCATCCATGTACTGGTAGAAAAGCCGCTCGAAATATCCCTGGAAAAATCACTTGAGATTCTCGCTGCGGAAAAGGCTTCAGCCGCAAAGCTGATGGTTGCGTATCGGCTGCATTTCGAACCGGCGACTCTCGACACAATCGCGCGTATCCAGAAGGGCGAGCTTGGACAGACGATCGCCTTCACCTCCACATTCGCGCAGATGCTCGATCCCAAAAATCATCGTGCCAAGAATGGCGTGCTGGCCGGCCCATTGTTTGACATGGGGCCTTATCCGATCAATGCGGCGCGATATTGCTTTGACAGTGAACCTACCGAAGTCGTTTCCGCTGTCGCCACGCGCCATCCTGAAGCAGGCTTCGGCGATCTGGACGATACCGTCGCTGTCACGCTGCGTTTCCCCGGCGAACGGCTGGCGCAATTCACCGTTTCCTACTTTGCCAACACAATCGACAGCTTTTTCGTCGTGGGGACCAAGGGCAGCATCCAGATGAACCCCGCTTTTATGTTCGGCATGGGTCTGGAGCAGCATGTCGTTATCGGCGATGAGCGTCGGCATGTGCCGCACAAGGCGACGGACCAGTTTGGCGGCGAACTGCGCTATTTCTCCGACTGCATTCTCAACGATCGCGCGCCCGAACCAGACGGCGAAGAAGGCTTTGCCGATGTGCGGGTGATCGCCGGCATTCTCAAATGCCTGGAAACCGGTCAGCCTCAGAAGCTCGAACCCTTCAGGCGCCATCGTCAGATCGACCCCGATACGCAGAAAGAAACGCTCGGCCTCAAAAAGCCGCCCGAACTGGTCGGTGCCTCCAATCCCGCACGCGGGAAGGAGTGATCGAACGATCGACAGCCCAATCAGGCCTCGTGGCCTACCTATCGCACAATTGAACAAGGAGCCCCCGATGGCCGATCGCCTCACCCTGCAGGACCCCCGCACCCAATATCCCGTGCCGCCCTTCCCCAAGCAGCCACAACCCGTTCCTGGCATTGCCGCACAGATGAATCCCAAGCCCGATCACGGCGAGGAAAGCTATGTCGGATCGGGCAAGCTGACGGGCCGTAAGGCACTTGTGACCGGCGCGGATTCCGGCATCGGTCGCGCGGCCGCCATCGCCTATGCCCGTGAAGGTGCCGATGTCGCCCTGTCTTATCTTCCGGCCGAGGAAGAAGACGCCAAAGCCGTGGTTGCGCTGATCGAAGCGGAAGGGAGAAAGGCAATCGCGCTGCCGGGCGACATCACGGACGAAAATTGGTGCCGCGACCTCGTCGCCCAGACCGTCGAACAACTAGGTGGCCTCGATATTCTGGTTATCAATGCCGGCCGGCAACAATATCGCGACGCGATCGACGAGGTCAGCTCGGATGATTTCGACCGCACGATGAAGACCAATCTCTACGCCATGCACTGGATTGCGCAGGCAGCGGTGCCGCATTTGCCCGCTGGCGCTTCAGTCATCACCACAGCCTCGGTGCAGGCGTACGAACCGTCCGCCATTCTTCTTGATTACGCTACGACGAAGGCAGGAATTGTTGCTTACACCAAGGCTCTGGCCAAACAGCTGATCGAAAAGGGCATTCGCGCCAATGTCGTTGCGCCTGGTCCGTTCTGGACAGTGTTGCAGTCTAGCGGTGGCCAACCGCAGGAAAAGGTGATGGAGTTCGGCAAGCAGAGCCAGTTTGGACGCCCTGGACAACCGGTGGAGATTGCCCCTGTCTATGTACTGCTGGCGAGCCAGGAGGGCAGCTACATCACCGGCGAAGTTTTTGGTGTGACCGGCGGCGCCGGCATAGCCTGAGCACGCACTTCCTGCGCCTGTCGTCTGGAGACTAGATATATTATGAAAACGGCAATTGTAACGGGCGGGGCGCAGGGCATTGGTAAGGGCATCACCCAAGCTCTGCTGACGCAAGGCTGGCGCGTGGCGGTGCTTGATCGCGACGCCGAGGCGGTTCGTGGCTTGAGCAGCGAACTACCATCGGGAAATCTTATCGTCATTCGTGCCGATGTCGCCAGCGAGCGCGACATCGAAAAGGCGTTCGAGAAGATCATCGAATGGAATAGGGAAGGGGACGCGGCCCACGGCATTGATCTGCTCGTATCCAATGCGGGCCTTGCTGATCCGCTCAACGGCCCGATTGAGCAGCTTGAGCTCAAAAAATGGCAGGCATGGCAGGACAGCCACGTAACGGGCGCCTTTTTGATGGTTCGTGCCGCCGTTCCCCTGCTGCGGCAAAGCAAGGGGTCGATCGTGATCATGGCGTCGACCCGCGCAATCCAATCGGAGCCCGATACAGAAGCCTATGCGGCGGCCAAGGGGGCTTTATGCGCTCTCACCCATGCTCTAGCGATCAGCCTTGGTCCCGACATCCGGGTCAACGCCATCCTGCCTGGCTGGATCGAGACGCGGCCTTGGGCGAAAGCGCAAACGCGTGAAGCCGTAGAGCATCGTGCGATCGATCGGGAGCAGCACCCGGTTGGTCGCGTTGGGGAACCCGCCGACATCGCCGCAACTGTCCTGTTTCTGGCATCCGATGGCGCCGGCTTCATCACCGGTCAGCAAATTGCCGTTGATGGCGGCATGACGCGCAAGATGATCTACGCGCACTGAGGTGGGACTTTGCAACCCTGCCATTGCCAGCAGAGCGCTTGGACATTGGGTTTGAGACCGCCTATGGCCCCTCCATGTTCCCACCCCATCCAACCGATCCCGGCGATGACGAAAGCAAAGAGCCGGATTTCGTGGTCATCGATGTCGAAACGGCATGCGCCCGCGTCAGTAGCATCTGCCAGATCGGTATCGTCGGGTTCCGCAATGGCGCAGTCACCTTTGAGTATGAGTCGCTGGTCGACCCGCGGGATCATTTCAGCAGCTTCAACACGCGCATTCACGGGATTGCCGCCAGGCATGTCGTGGGCCAACCCTGCTTTGCCGATGTCCATGCCGTCGTGCACAGTCATTTGAGTGGTCGCACGACCGTTGCCCATTCCTATTTCGATAAAGGGGCCCTCGCCGCAGCCTGCCTGGTCCATGACCGCGCGATGGTCGAGACGACATGGCTCGATAGTGTGCGCGTTGCCAAGCGCGTATGGCCCGAGCTTCCCAGTCACCGGCTCAACATCGTGGCGAAGCATCTGGGTATCCCGCTCAAACATCATGATGCACTAAGCGATGCCCGCGCGGCAGGGATGATCATCGTAAAGGCGATCGACCATACAGGCTCGCAATTGACCGACTGGCTGGCGCCACCGCCCAGAAAACGTCCGCCGCCTTTGCCAAGGCCAGCGACCGGAGGGATGCTCAAGGGCCAGCGCATTGCCATCCTTGGCGAGCCGCGTGACGGTCCACTGGCGCAGCGCATTGCGGCCAATGGTGGGAAGATCATGGCGTCAGTCGGCGCGACCACGACGATGCTGGTCGTCGCGGCAGATGAGCCGTTCGGCTATGTCCGTTACGATGCGCAGTTCAAAAGGGCTGAGGCATATCGAGCGTCAGGTTCCGATATCCAGATCGTGTCGGCAGCCTCTCTGCTCAAAGCACTGCCCTTGTAAGAGTTTCACCGGTTAGCCCACGCGTCTGCATTGACGCAGACCATTGACCAAGGACGCTCGCATCGGATGCATGGGTGGGATCCTGGCAGAAGAACGGGCCATGTTAAATCGGCCATGCCCGTCACAGACTGACCCAATGCTATGAGTTATTGACCGGGCGCGCAGGCGTTCGCCCGGTCAACGCGGAGATTGCGCGCTAACTGGATTTGGCGTCTTTGCGAGACGGTGTCGACGTGGACATAAGATCGATACCTGCACCAGAAATAGCTTCTGCAAGCGCCTTTCCATCATATGGCTTTGCAAGGAGAGCAACCTTGGGATCGGCGCGATCAAATTCCAGTTGCGTATCACCGGTAGCAAAAATCACGCCTATTTCAGGTAGGAGCGCGCGCGCCTGAGCAGCCAGTTCGGGCCCAGCCATTCCCGGTAGATTGACGTCGGTGATCAGCACGTCGACATGGGTGGTCTGAAGCGCGGAAATCGCGTCTTCGGCACTCATTGCCTCGATCACGGTCAGTCCCAGTTCCTTCACCATTTCCGCCGTGTTCATCAGGATGAGTGCATCATCCTCAACAATCAAAACAAGGACCTTCCGACGCGAGGATGGCTCGGTCGGCGTTGCTCGCTGAGGCATTAATCGGGCGAGGTTGCGTTGCCGCTGATTTGCCAGAACGTGCCGGAATTTGCGCGCGAGGGCATCACGGGAATAGGGCTTGGAAAGAAGTTCGACGCCGGCATCCAGGCGACCGCCATGGACGATCGAATTCTCTGTATAGCCTGAGGTGAACAGCACGGCGATGTCTGGTTGGCGCTCGCGCGCCATGCGCGCCAGTTCCGCGCTCTTGAGGCGCCCGGGCATGACGACATCGGTGAACAGCATGTCGATCTGGATGCCGCTTTCGATGACGCTCAGAGCGCTGCTGGCATCAACAGCCTTGAGGACCCCATAGCCCAAGTCGCTCAACATCTCGACGACCGTCGCGCGAACCGCATCGTCATCTTCGACGACCAGTACGGTTTCACTGCCACCGCGGATCGGCCCGCTGTCAAGTTCGACCTCCACATCCTCATTTTCCACCGAGCGGGGGAAGTAAAGTTTGATGGTCGTGCCTTCGCCAACCTCGGAGTAGATTTTGATGTGTCCGCCAGACTGTTTGACGAAACCATAGACCATCGAAAGCCCAAGACCCGATCCCTTGCCCTCGCTCTTGGTCGAAAAGAACGGGTCAAAAACCTTGTCGATAATATCGGCCGGAATGCCCGTGCCGGTGTCGGTAACAGCCAGCATCACATATTGACCGGCCACGACTTCGCTATGGGTACGCGCATAATCATCGTCGAGGCTGGCATTGCCGAGCTCGATCGTGAGCCTGCCCTGTCCATCCATCGCGTCCCGGGCGTTGATCGCGAGATTGAGCAGTGCGTTCTCGACCTGTGCCGGATCGACAAATGTGTTCCAGAGCCCACCAGCAACGATGGTCTCTATCTCGATGCCCTCACCGATAGCGCGGCGGAGCATATCGTCCATATCGCGTACGAAGCGTGTAACATTCACCACCTTGGGCTCAAGCGCCTGCCGCCTGCCAAAGGCCAGAAGCTGGGCGGCGAGCTTGGCGCCCCGGGTAACGCCGGCCATTGCGTTGGCGACACGCGTCTGCGCCTTCTCATTGTCGGCGATGTCGCGGGCCAGCAGCTGGAGATTGCCCGATACGACCTGCAAGAGATTGTTGAAATCATGGGCAACGCCGCCGGTCAGCTGGCCGATCGTTTCCATCTTCTGCGATTGGGCCAGGATCGCTTCAGCCTGGCGGCGCTCTGCGATTTCCTCGATGACGCGTGTTTCCAGCGTCTCGTTGAGCTGGCGCAGTTGTTCCTCTGCGCGCTCGCGGTGCTGGATCAGGCGCTCTAACGCAGCCTCGCGCTGAACGCGATCCTCAATGTCGAATACCAGCACATGGAAGCCGGAAACCGAGCCGTTCGCTTCAACCCGAGGGATGTAGCGAACCTCGGCCGCGCGATCCTGGCCGGAATGGTGGGGCATCGTGGTATCGGCGACCACCCACTCGCCTGCCATCGCCCGCTCGATCAGCGGCAGGCGGTCGGCATAGGTCTTCTCGCCGACGACATCGCGAATATGCCGACCGATGACCTGGGATGGCGGTGTACCCAGCCAGTCCTCGTAGAAACTGTTGGCAAAGCGGTAGACATGTTCTGTATCGACATAAGAGATCAGGACCGGCAGCGAGTCCGTGATGATCCGCAGCTCATGTTCGCTTTTGGCCAAAGCGCGCTGCGCTTCTACCTTTTCGGTATTCTCGATAACGGTGCACATGACACCGCCGACCTTGCCATCCTCATCATATATAGGCGTATAGAAGAGGTCGAAAATGACCTCCTCCGGCGTCCCATAGCGGTTGAGTATCATGGGCTGATCGCGGTGCGAGACCACCTCGCCACGGAACCCTGAAGCCAGGATCTCGCGGTTGAAATCCCAGATTTCGGGCCAGATGCCCGGCACGGTGCCACCCATGGCCCTGGGGTGATAATCCCCGGCTATGGCGACATAGCCGTCATTATAGATCATGACGTGATCTGGCCCCCACATCAATACCTTGGGGACAGGCGAATTGAGGACATTGTTTACTGTGGCCCGCAGTTGCGCTGACCATCGAGCCGGGCTGCCAAGCTGAGTGGCCGTCCAATCCTGCTGGCGCATCAGGTCAACGCAGGTGCCACGCCCCCGCAGCCATCCAAATGGATCGCCCGAACCGACCCCCTCCCGCTCACGCAGCAGTTTGAGCGCGGTGCGTACCACCTCACTGGCATTACCATAATCGCCAATCTCGAGACGGGTCTCGATAAAGCGATCAAGCTCTGGCGTGAGGGAGACGTTTCTGGAAAGGCGATTGGGCATAGGCGGTGGATTACCGCCTTGCCGTGCTGTGTCAATAACTGGCACATCAATCGGAATCAGAACGTCGAACGCAAATTTGGATGTGCTGGATCAGGCAATCATCAGTCGAAGGGTCAGAGCGCGAAGGTCAGCGTGACGTCCAAACCATCATCGCGCCATGCCGTGTCGATGGTGCCGCTGCGCGCGCGCATGATCCGCCCGATGAGGGCAAGGCCCTGGCCGCCATCGCGTACATGCTCGACGACCGGCGCGAAACTATGCTCCGCCCAGAAGATGGACAATGACCGATCATCTGCTTCCCCGCAGATTTTGACTGAACCACCATATTTAATCGCGCCATGTTTGGACGAGTTGACGGTCAGCTCCCCGATGACCAGGGCGATCGCATCGGCTCTCCCCTTGTCGATCGTACATGCTGGCAGACGTTCGATTTCAACGCCGCAATGCTCATTGCTGAACGGTTCGACGAGGGCCGAAACAAGGTCGTTAAGATCGCAAGGGGTGTCGGTTTCTGCGAAAAGAACCTGGGCGCGGCTCAGCCCGACAAGTCTCTCGGTCATCTGCTCTGCAAATTCGGAATGATGTGGGTTGCCGCGCGCAAATCCCATCAGCAGGCTGGCAATCATGGTATAGGTGTTCTTGAGTCGATGGCGCAATTCACTGGTAGCGATGTCCAAAGCGTCGCGGCTCGTCTGGTTCTCGGTCGCATCGCGGGAGACGGCCAGATAGCCGGCATGCTCACCCAGATCGTTTTTCACGGCAGACACAGTGACGTCCCACCAGCGCGCTGTACCTTTTTGTGTAGGGCAAAAGGCTCGAAAGCGGACGGGCTTGCCGAGTTCAGCTTCGCTGTAGGACGCTCGGATCACCGATTGCGTTTCTTCCGGCCAGAAATCGGCCCACTGCTGTCCGGCGACGGTCGAGAAATCATCGATCTCCATCGCGCACATGCCATTGGCATTCATGTATCTGACTTCGCCAAGAAGCCCAATGATCTTGACGCAATCGACGCTCTGGTCGAGCACCGCGGCAAGTGACGCAGGCGAAAAGGAGGCGACTTCGTTGGACATGTTCAATTTGGTCTCGGGCACAGATTCTCGGGTTGGATCGGAAACCACAATTTAGAGTCATCACTCTTCGTCGGGCTTCCTAGCGCGATAGAGGCAACGAGTCTCGCGTTATGACGAGATTGCTTCGAACGGCTGCGAGGCAAAAATGGACGTGAAACAAGGTACGGACCTAAGAGTTAGAGCGTGATATGGCGGCCTCTGGAGAATATGCACGAAGGTGAGATCGATGCTTGGACACGCCTCGCCGAAGAAATCCGTACCGTAGAGGTTCTGGCGGGTCTGGCCGATGATCCGGAGAATCGAGCTTACGCGCAATATTTGGCCGGACAGTTTCGCGGTATGTTAGATCAACTGACGATCCAGCGACATCTCATATGAGATCAGGCGCCCTGGCGGGTCGATTGGCAAGCCCGGCGTCAAGCAGAATAGCTGATGCGATAAATAAAATAAGAAAACAAACCCTGGGTCAATTGTACAATTTTGATTGCGATAAAAAAATGGTGCGTCGACTGCCAATCTCTGAAAGTTGATGTGGATTAGACTTTTCATACACAAGATGAAATTGGTTAAAATTACCACCTGATCGGAACAGAAAGTTTCTCCTGCCGTTCGCTGAATGGAAATATATCAGGAGAACATCATGACCGACATCATCTTTGTCCATGGGATGTTTCAAAATCCAAAAAGCTGGGAAAAATGGACGGGTTTCTTCAGCGCCAAGGGATTTAATTGTGTTACGCCCGCGTGGCCGCTGCATTTTGGCGAGCCGAGCGATTTGCGCGCGGACCCGCCCGCAGGCCTCGGCGATCTGCATCTGGCCGACGTGATAACCTCTATCGAAGCGGAGGTTCATCGCTTCGACCGCCCGGTCATGATCGGCCATTCGGTAGGCGGACTGATCACGCAACTGCTCAACGCCCGAGGCTTGTTGTCAGCTGGTGTCGCGATCAATTCGGTGGCGCCCAACGGCATGATCGACCTCGACTGGGGCTTCCTTAAAAATAGCGCCATCATTGCCAACCCCTTAAAGGGCAATGATCCCGTCCTCATGAACGCTAAAACCTTCCATGACGCTTTTGCCAACACGCTTAGCGAAGCGGAAGCCGAGCGGGAGTTTGAGGCCACTGCAACGCATGACAGCCGCAATGTGCTGCGCGACTGCATGGGATCCGACGGCAAGATAGACCTTGATGCGCCTCACGCCCCCCTTCTGCTCATCGGCGGCGAGGACGACCAGATCATCCCCGCGCATCTGACCGAAAAAAATTACAAGGGCTACACTGACGAGGCGAGCGTGACAGAGTTCTTGCCCTTCGCTGGCCGCAGCCATTATATTTGCAACGAGCCAGGCTGGGAAGAAGTGGCTTCAGCCGCTCTTGCCTTTCTTGAGAGACACGGTGCGTCGGCAGCCAGCGTTCCATCGAACTTCGCCTGATAGTGTGTCCTCCCCGGCGATCAGTTCGCCGGGACGCGCCTGCAGCCTGACGCGTCCGAGCGATCGCGCGGCATACAACCACCTTCCACAGATTTTTGAAAGGTAGATCCATGATCAAAGTCACAGGCTATGCCGCCAAACATAGTTTTAGCCGTTTAAAGCCGCTCGAAATTGAACGTGACGAGGCCGGCCCACAAGAGGTCGAAATCGAAGTACTGAACCGCACCGGGATTGCCGGAGGCCAGTTTTCTTAAATTAGGCAGCCAGTGGGACGTCGTCCAGCATAGCGTAGTAGCGTTGCTCGGCTTCGACGGGCGGAATGTTTCCGATCGGCTCCA
>Ga0180008_1000733_pt1 | contig 24464 bp, 25 predicted proteins | sample MM_PW_MetaG_FD_121121 | JGI IMG/M metagenome (GOLD analysis project Ga0180008, IMG submission 121121) | Groundwater microbial communities from the Aspo Hard Rock Laboratory (HRL) deep subsurface site, Sweden - MM_PW_MetaG | ecosystem: Environmental > Aquatic > Deep subsurface > Groundwater...
AAACAACAAAATGGCTGGAGTGGGGTTTCGTATGGCCCAGCCCGATATATTCAGATTCATGCGGTAGTCCTGTTAGAGCATAGGGCCAGAATTGGCGCCCAGATAAGTGGCTAGTGTTTTTTCGGTGGACTTTTGTTCTGCAATCACTCTGACCAGATCGCCATCACCGAGAAAGGCACCTCCTGTTGCAACCACCCGGTCTGAAAGCTTCACACCACTGGTGATTTCTATCCGATCTGCAGTGCGACGGCCTGTGTTTACTTTGGTTTGAATGACTTGTGAATTTGGCCCTATACGCAGCACATAACTAAAACCGTCCCGCAGTTGCACAGCACTCAACGGCAAGGTCATCACTTCAGTGGCACCAAGTTCAAACTGCCCCCGTGCGAACATGCCGGAGCGCGCTGTACCTTTGGAGAGAAGGTCGACATAGACCAGCGCATTACGGCTTTGGGTATCAACAACAGGAGAGAGCATGCGTAAAGAGCCTTGGATACTGCTGCCGTCGGCTAAAGTAAGCTGTGCTGTTTGTCCGGGTTTGAGTTTTGAAAGGTCGTCCGAAGACACCTCTGCCCGCCATTCCAGCCGGCCCCCTCTGAACAGGCGAAATAACTCCTGACCTGAGGGTAAAACAGCGCCAACAGTGGCGGTCCGCGCCGAAATAATGCCCTGATCTGGCGCTAAGACACGGCTTTGCGCCAGACGTAACTCCTGGGTCTTGAGTCTGGCTTTAGCTGCTTCTAAACGTGCTTTTGCTGATTGCGCTGCTGTGATGTAACGCTGAATTTGCTGGCTGGATAAAGCGCCGCTGGATTTCAGTTCTGTTGTGCGTGTCAGATCAGCTTGTGCCTCAGCATGCAGGGCTTCTGCTTCGGCTTTATCAGCACGACTTAAGTCGAATTCGGCTTGTAATGTGGCTGACGCAAAAATGGCCAGCACCTGACCTTTATTTACTTTATCGCCTACATTCACTCTGACTTCAGTCAGCCGCAGACCATCGGCTTCAGTGCCAATACTGGCTTCCTGCCAGGCCACAATATTGCCGTGAGCCGAAACTTTTGAACTGACCATCGACATTTCTGGGTTGATGGCTGTGACTGCAAGTACAGGTTTTACCGTGGTGTTTTGTCGGATTTGCTCTGTGCTGTCGTCTTGCGGTGAAACCACTGATTGGCTTTGGCTAAAAACCAAAGCACCACAAAGCAGCACAACCAGACAGAGGAAAATAAACAAGGCGCGTGATTTTTTAATAACAAACTTACGAAAAGGCATCTGATGTTCTCATCCAAAATGTGGGGATGCGGCACTATCTGATGCAATAGCTTTCAGGAAACTTACGAGGCGCTCAGTACAAAAAAATAAAATTAAACTGGTTTTGTAAGTCTTGTGTAAGTCAGAAGGTTGATGATGGAGTGGTTTTATTGACCACTATTCAAAAGGAAGCTTTTTATGTCATCACCCTTGTATTGCGCTGAACGCAGCTATGTTACACGCGCCTATATTAAACGTAGCCTGGCTGCGGCTATTGCTTTGCTTTGTTTACCTCTTGCCGCCCAGCAGTCTGACGACGAGCAAGAGTCGTCCTGGGGTATGGGGCTGGGTGTGATGTCCAGCCAAAAGGCTTACACCGATATGGACAACGACACCAAAGTCATTCCTTTTATTTCTTATCAGAATGAGTATATTGAGATTCTGGGCCCTAACCTGAAGTATAAATTGCCAAGCTTCGAGTTGAGTGACACCAACAAATTCAACTTCAATCTGGTGGCAGAATATGATTTTTCTGACAATGATCCGGACGAAACCCCTATCCTTAATGGGATGGAAGAGCGTGAAGGCGGTTTCTGGGCCGGTGCTCAGGCAGAGTGGCAGAATGACATTGCGACCGTCAGCCTCGAATGGCTGACTGAAGTCTCAGGTGACAGTGATGGCGCGGTACTTAATCTTGGGATTGAAAGAACCTGGCATATAGGCAGAAGTTATATGCTGACGCCTCGAGTGGTGTTAAGCCGCGTCGATAAAAACTATGTGGATTATTACTATGGTGTCCGCGCTGATGAAGTCAGAATTGACAGGGCTTTTTATCAGGGCGAAGCCGGGCTGAATACTGAAGTTGGGGTACGTGGTATTTATATGATTGATCAAAAACAGATGATTATGTTGGACTTGGCAGTCACCAGTCTTGCGACAGAAATAAAGGACAGTCCTTTGGTCGATAGTTCGACAGAGAGCCGGGTTATGCTTGGCTATATTTATCGCTTTTGATGAACCGCATCCTTCTGCTTGAAGATCATAAACGCCTGGCCCTGCTGATCAGTAAGGGCCTGGCGCCCGCTGGCATAGTGGTCGATAGCTTCGAACGAATTGATCACGCCTGGCAGGCGTTGCAGCATATGCCTTATCAGGCCATGGTGCTGGACAGGGGCGTACCTGATGGTGATGGTTTGAACTTGCTGCAACGACTTCGTGCTGCAGGTAACAATATCCCTTGTCTGGTGCTGACTGCCCGTAATGCGCTGCACGACAGGGTGAATGGTTTAGAAGCTGGTGCTGATGATTATTTATCCAAACCTTTTGCGATGGAGGAAATGGTCGCCCGGGTGAAAGCCTTGCTCAGGCGACCTGCAGAACGCCAGTCGCTGGAACCGATTTGTGGTGATTTAGTGCTGCAACCTGCGTCAAACCAGATTTGCTGTGCAGATAAAAGCCAGCTGTTGTCGCAGGCTGAAATGCAGGTGTTGTTTGTGCTGATGCGAAAGCCTGGTGAGACGGTCCGACATAACCTGTTAGAGGCCGCTGCCTGGGGCTTAAGCGAAGCCGTGACACCCAATGCGCTGGATGTGGTGTTACACCGTATTCGTAAGAAACTACTCACCATCGGCTCGCGGTGTCAGATCTCCAATGTCAGAGGGGTAGGTTATGCGCTTATTGATCCCAAAATGCTTAAGTAACTTCGACGTCAGAGGTTGGATATGATGCGTTTGGTGAGACCAGAATACATAAGCAACTGCGGCGTAAGGGGTTGGCTATGATGCGTTTAATAAGACCGGATTACATAAGCAGCTGCGGTGTCAGAGGTTGGATATGATGCGTTTAATAAGACGACTGCACCGCAATAGCATCAGTGTCAAAATGCAACTGGCCTATGTGGCCGGCATGATCCTGAGCGTTAGTTTGATTGCTTTAGTGGTATTGGCTGCGCTGGGATTGCAGAGCAATATCTTGTCAGAAAACGATATCAATGATTTTTCGGGCGAATTGGCCGAAAATCTGCAATTTAATACGCAAGGTGTTCCTGTTCATGTAGCCGACGAAGAATATCTTTGGTTATTTGAGACTTTGTATAACGAAATAGCCTTTAGAGTGATGGATCAAAAGGGGCAGGTTGCGCTGGCGTCCAGAGCCGCTCCGGACTTTTGGTCTGCTGCGGATCAACTGCCGTTAAAAGCCGGCCCTTTTGAGTTTCAACAAAATGGCATCATGATGGATGCTGCCAACGGAGTCAGAGTGCACGATGGCAAAACCTGGTTTTTTCAGGTGGCAGTCAGTAGACGATTTATGTTTTTCGCTCATGATACCTTTGCCTTACGTTTTATCGAAGATGGCCTGATTTTATTATCTTTAGTGCTGTTTTTTGTCTTTGGTGCCTGTGTGCATTTTGCCCTGGGTTATACCTTGCGGCCTTTGCATAAGTTGTCGCAAGCTGCAGCCTTAATCTCACCCCGTTCTTTACAGGAACGTTTGCAGGAAGACCATGTGCCAACCGAAATTGCCCCTTTGGTCCGAAGTTTTAATACAGCCCTGGACCGACTGGAACGGGGTTATCGCTTGCAGCAGGAGTTTCTGGCGACAGCTGCACATGAACTCAAAACCCCACTAGCGCTGATCCGAGCCCAGCTTGAATTAATGCCGGAAAATGAAGAACGCGACTGGTTATTAAGCGACGTCAAGTATATGTCACGTCAGGTGCAACAGTTGCTGTTGTTAACCGAAGTCAGCGAAGAGCAAAACTATAAATTCTGTACCGTGCAGCTGTCTCAGATTGCAGCCGAGGCTTTATCTTACCTGCAGCGTATGGCCGACGCAGGTGCTGTAAAGCTGAGCCTCAATGATCAAAGCGACGGGGCAGAGTGGCAAGCGGACAAAGGTGCCTTGTTCACCTTATTAAAGAACTTACTGGAAAATGCTATTCAGCACGCACCTATAGGCACAGAAGTGGTGCTGTCGTTATACCCCGGTAGCCTGACAGTCCGGGATTTTGGACCTGGTGTAGCAGAGGATGAATTACCGCAACTGTTTAACCGCTTCTGGCGGGGAGAACATAGACGCGATATTGGTGCAGGCCTGGGCTTAGCTATTTGTCAGGAAATTGCTGTGACACACCACTGGACTTTGTCAGCGCACAAAACTGAGCCTGGGCTTTTATTTACCCTGTCCATTGACCCTGCAGAATCTCCAATTGGACAGGCCAATTAATACGCTGCGACTTTTACCTCTGTATTTCTTCAGTCGGCAATCAACAAAATATAAGCTTCAGTGACTTGCGCTATATGTTCCTGCATCGCGACTCTGGCACCTGCTGAGTCGCGACGACTTAAGCATTGATAAATTTTTTCGTGCGCCTGAATATTAGGGCCTGCCATCTGGCGGCGCACTTTTTCTGTAAATGCCCGGCTGATTTCTGACGATTCACGTAAAGTCCATAACCATTCCACCATAGATTGCAAAGCGCTATTGCGGGTGGCGCTGGCAATCAACTGATGAAACTTGCCATCAAAAGCTTCAGCTTCAGCCGTTTTTTGTGCTGCAACCAAAGCTGTCATCTGGTTTAAGTAGGCTTTGAGTTTTAACAATTCTTCATTGCTGATGCGCTCTGCAGCTAAAGCCGCTGCATCTCCCTCAACCAACAAGCGAGCTTCCATAATCTCCAACGGACCAGGAGCATCATCGGCCAAAATTGAGCTTTTTAAGGCAGCTGATTTCAGTACATAGACCCCGGAACCCGGTTTAATTTCCACCAGTCCTGACACTTCCAGCGCTATGAGTGCTTCACGCACCGTCTGGCGGCTGACGTCGTAGTGCTGCGCCAAATCACGTTCTGCTGGCAGACGATCGCCCGGATTGAGTTCACCTTTGGCAATGTTTTGCGCCAGCTTGTCGGCGATTAGTAAATACAATCTTGTGCTATGAACTTGGCGGCTATCAGCCTGGCTGTGTTCCGTGCTGAGCTTTAGTGGAGATTTTGTTGTTTGTGTCATCTTGGCTTCAAATTTATTCTGGTCTGGCCAAATATTTAATATTGCAAATTGGACAGGCCAAATGTTAGTGTTAATCAATAGGCCTGACCAATTTAATCTGTCGACCAGCACAATTCAAGGGGAGTAGACAAACCGGCTGTTGTGTTTGTCGTTTTGGATAGCTGGCAGCAGTAGTCACACTGAACTAGTACGGGGATAGTTATGAAAATTATTGATGCAAAAGTTATTGTCACCTGCCCGGGCAGGAACTTTGTCACTATTAAAATCACCACAGATCAAGGCCTGTATGGCATTGGGGATGCGACCCTCAATGGCCGTGAGCTGGCTGTTGCCAGTTACTTGCAGGACCATCTGATCCCTTGCCTGATTGGCCGTGATGCCAGTCGTATAGAAGATATCTGGCAGTTTTTTTATCGGGGTGCTTACTGGCGTCGTGGTCCTGTTGGTATGACTGCTATTGCCGCTATCGATGTGGCGTTGTGGGACATTAAAGCTAAAGCCGCCAATATGCCGTTGTATCAGTTGTTGGGTGGCCGTAGCCGCGATGGCGTGATGGTCTATGGTCATGCCAATGGCCGGGATATAGCCGAAACAGTAGCGGAGGTAGGCCGTTATATCGATATGGGTTACAAAGCGATCCGGGCTCAGAGCGGTGTGCCAGGTCTTGCCAGCACATACGGTGTGTCGGGCGATAGAATGTATTACGAACCAGCTGATGGTAATCTGCCGACAGAAAATCTCTGGTCGACCAGCAAGTATTTAAACTCTGTGCCTAAGCTGTTTGAAACTCTGCGTGACACTTATGGTTTTGAGCATCACTTATTACACGACACCCATCATCGTTTAACTCCTATTGAAGCAGCTCAGCTGGGTAAAGCGTTAGAACCCTATAAATTATTTTGGTTGGAAGACGCAGTGCCTGCTGAATTACAGGAAGGTTTCCGTTTATTCCGTCAGCATACGACCACTCCTATTGCTGTCGGCGAAGTGTTTTCTTCTATCCATGACTGCCAGCAACTGATCAGCGAACAGCTGATTGACTATATCCGCACCACCATAGTGCATGGTGGCGGTATCACGCATTTACGTCGTATTGCTCATCTGGCCGAGCTGTACCATGTCCGTACAGGTTTCCATGGTGCAACCGATCTCAGCCCTGTGACTATGGGGGCTGCGCTGCATTTTGATACCTGGGTGCCAAACTTTGGTATTCAGGAATATATGCGCCATACACCGGAAACCGATGCTGTATTCCCGCATGACTATCACTTTGACAATGGTTATCTGAAAATAGGTGAAACACCAGGTCATGGTGTCGATATAGATGAAGCTTTGGCCGCCAAATACCCCTACCAACGTGCTTATCTGCCGGTGAACCGGTTGGAAGATGGCAGCATGTTTAACTGGTAATTATTTAACAGGTAATAGTGCGTTTGGATTTAAAAGCCTCTGAGAATTCAGAGGCTTTGTTTATAGAGGAGTGGCTAGCCATTTCTATCAATGCAAATGACGGTGTCCTTGCCGCGTTTTGCCACCACCTTGACCTTTTTCTGTATCAAAGTCGCGGATTTTCACCTGGTCTTTTACAAAAGGTTCTACACCCAGTTTGCGGTATAAATCAGCCGGAACCATAGCTTTGCCTTGAGTGATCACCAACGCCAGTTTGCGGATATCCGCTATATTTTTAGTCGGATCGCCGTCTACCAGCAATAAGTCGGCATCAAAACCCACTTTAATCTGGCCTTTATGTTGATCCACTTTGCTGTAACGGGCGCCGTTTAACGTGGCGACCTGCAAAGCTTCAGCGGCCGTCAGGCCAGCTTTAACCAATAACTCCAGCTCACCTTGCAAGGTAAAACCTGCCAACTCGTCTGTGCCTGCTACCACCGGAATACCTGCTTTGTACATCATGCCAACAAACTCGACCATCTTGGCGTAGGATTTGGCGTAACGTGTGGCCGTGGCTTCATCAGGAATATCCAGTTCAGCGCGGGCATAAGCACGTTGAATATCAGGTGGCAGGTGTTTGACGATGGCGCGCCATGGTTCACCTACAGTGCCATCGGTCTTTTTCAGGAAATCAAAAGTCGCCAGCGTAGGGTCGACAGTCACGTTATGAGTTTTTAGTAAGCGAATAAAGTCTTGTACTTCTTTGCCTTGCAGATCTAAGTCAGCCACTTGTTTGGCTGGCAAATAAAATCTGTCTAAGGTGCGTGTATCTGTATCAGGCTTGACCAGGAAATTTAGCATCAGTTGATTAATATGCTGAATTTCATCAAAACCTGCAGCCACAGCATCTTCAGCTTTGAGGAAGGCTGGTACATGACCGCTGACCCGCAAGCCGCGGCTATGAGCGTAGGCTACTGTGTCTTTGAGTATTTCTTTTGGAAAAGAGTTGTAGATTTTCAGCTGCGGATAACCATGAGCCGCATACCAGTCGATAGCATTTTTTGCTTCAGCGAGATCTTTAATAACAAAACCATTGCGGGCAGAAAAGGCGCTTTCACCTTCCAGAAAACCTGTCGGCACTATGGTCGGAGCTAACAGCTTATCGGTGTCGATTTCATCGATCATCAGTTGCAAGGTCGCATTGTCATTGCCCATATCCCGCAAGGTGGTGACACCAGCCGCTAAATGCAGCGGGCCTTCCCAACGTGAAAGGTGACCATGCATATCAAACAGGCCTGGCAATACAATACGGTTGGCTGCATCAATTTCATGGTCAACCGGGCTTTGCAGAGAACCTGTTGGCACTATGCTGGTGATTTTGCCGCGCAGTAGGTAGATGTCACTTGGGCTACTGAGTTTCAGAGTTGCACTGTCAAAAATGCGGGCATGACGAACTACAGTTAAGCCGTTTAGCTTTTTCGGCAATAACGCCAGTTTTTCCAGTAAAAGCGTTTCAGCTTTTTGCTGGATATCCAACATAGCTTTGGCATTGTGCTGCCAGCCTTCTTCAATCAATGTGACGTAACCTGGGATCAAATAAGCAAACATCCGCGGATTTTCGCCTTGAGTAGCCCAGACAAAATTAGGCTCAAAACCTACGCCGGTTTGCACCAATAACTGTACCTGCTGCTTTTCACCGCCGTTATCTACGATAAGTTCGCTGACCACTTCCTGAGTTAAAGTGCCGCTTGGTAATAAAGGTAAGGAGTTTTTACCACTTTTGGCCATAGCAGCTATAGCTATGGAGGATAGGTAAGGTGAGCCGTCCACCGGTAGATACAAGGCGTTTTGTTGATACTTGGCCTTGTTTTGTTCTTTACCTGTGCTCCAGCTGGCGTTATTGCCTTCCACTTTAAATTTTTCGTTAATGACAGAACCAAAGGTGGTATTGCCTTTGGCCTGATAATCGCTGATAAAACCCTCTTTGTTTAAGCTGATTTTTTCATCCAGTTCAGGGCCACGGCCGTTGTCTTTAAAGATATAGCGGACGCTGATTTCGCCGTCGTCATCCACTTTAACAATCTGCTCACCGGCTTTGACGCCGTTGTCGACCAGAATAGTGTAAGAATACTGTTGTTCCGCCCAGACCGATCCTGAACAGGCTAACAAAGTCAGCAGACTTAATGCTTTGATTTTCATTGTAAGTTCCATAGTTTTTGTTCTGACAACCACAGCTTAAAACAAATAAAGTCCAGACAGTATAGAAATTACCTGGCAAACTTTGCAGATGATGAGATGTGCAATGGCAGCTTAGAATCTAAGACTGCAGTTGTCTGGTTGTGTTCCTTCACCGGTCACAGTAATAAATAAGCTTTTATAGGACCTTATTCATCAATTCAGTCGGAGAAGTCGCAGAAACTTACTGATATCTGTCATTCGCAGACGTTATACTAATCAATATAGTTTGAGCAACCACCTGCTGTATCTCAAGGCTGAGGTGGTTTCGCTGTTTTGTCTAAGGAGTGATTATGACCTCGGTGTTAAGTTCCGTTGACCAACGTACGAATCTGGTTGGGCAAAACCGGCTCGAATTGTTGTTATTCAGACTACAAGGTCCACAGTTTTTTGGCATCAATGTATTTAAAGTTCGGGAAGTTTTACCTTGTCCTGCTTTAAACGTTCTGCCGGGTTCCCATGGTCATGTTCGTGGCGTGGCTCACGTTCGGGGAGAACCTATTACTGTGATTGACTTAAGTGCAGCGACGGGAGGCAAACTTGTGGCTGATCTGAAAACAGCTTTTATCCTGGTGACCGAATACAACAGGCATGTACAGGCTTTTCTGGTTGGAAATGTTGAGCGGATCGTCAATGTGAATTGGTCAGACATGTTGCCACCCCCTGATGGTGTTGGTCGTAGCCACTATATGACAGCTGTGACCCGTATAGAGAACAGAATGGTGCAGGTGATTGATGTTGAAAAAGTATTCAGTGAAATCTCACCTATGCCTGAGGAGATCAGTGAATCGATAAAACATGCTGTACAGCAGATCGATTTAAAGGACGTGACAGTACTGGTCGCCGACGACTCTGCAGTTGCGCGAAATCAGGTACGCCGTGCTCTGGAATCTATGGGCGTGAAAGTAGAACTGGTGAATGATGGCCGGCAGGCGCTCGATTGGCTGTTAGACAAAGCAGAGCAGGTTGATCATCTTTCCACAGTGGTGCCACTTTTGATCTCCGACATAGAAATGCCTGAGATGGATGGTTACACTTTGACCGCCGAAATTAAACAGAATGACAAACTGAAAGCTATCCACATTATTTTACACTCCTCGTTAAGTGGTGTGTTTAATGAAGTCATGATCAAAAAGGTGGGAGCGGATCAGTTTATAGCCAAGTTCCATCCGGATGAATTGGCTAGTGCAGTACAAAGATGGCTTAACCCTGTTGTGGACTGATAGTTTCGCGACATATGATTTAAAGTTAAGCACAGCACTGGCAGTACCCTATACTCTAGCGGTGACATCACAACAGGTTCTTGCTCATTATTAGGTGAAGCGGTCAGCAGAATGGGTTGCAATATTTTAGTTTTTATCGTATTTTTCACTTTTGATTCTGACTCAAATGAATTGTCGAAATAAAAAGCTTTTCCTGATGAATTAAAAACAGCCAGCTTCACTGTACAAGTATAGTTAAATGAACTTTACTTTCAGCAACTTAGTCTTGTATCAAAAAGTCTGTTTCTTTTCGGTGATACCGTTTGATGCAGACAGTGTCGTCCTATTCTACGAGGTGTTTCGTTATGACCAGTTTGATGAATTCAGTTGACCAACGCACCAATATTGTCGGTCAAAATCGCCTCGAACTTTTAATGTTTCGTCTGCATGGGCCTCAGCCTTATGGCATTAACGTCTTTAAAGTGCGTGAAGTGATACGCTGTCCTGAACTCAGTGAACTGCCTGGCGCTAACCCTCATGTGCGCGGTATAGCACATTTACGCGGTGTTCCTGTTACAGTGATCGACTTAAGTCAGGCTACTGGCGGTAAAGCTATTTCTGATTTATCCAATGCCTTTATTCTGGTGACTGAATACAACCGTAATACCCAGGGCTTTTTAGTTGGTGGCGTTGACCGTATTGTTAACGTGAACTGGGAACAGATTTTACCTCCGCCTCATGGTGCAGGTCGTTCACATTATTTAACTGCTGTGACTGAAGTTGATAATAAGCTGGTGCAAATTATTGATGTGGAAAAAGTATTTTCTGAGATTTCTCCAGTCGATGAAACGGTCAGCGAGTCGGTGAAAGAAAAAGCCAAAAATGCTGACTTCAAAGATTTAACCGTCTTAGTGGCAGATGACTCAGCCGTAGCCCGTAATCAGGTGAAACGAGCCTTATCCACCATAGGTATCAATGTTGAAACTGTGAATGATGGCCGTCTGGCACTGAACTGGCTCGAAGCCAAAGCCCAGGAGTTGGGTGGTGATATCTCTGGCAAAGTACCACTGATTATTTCTGACATCGAAATGCCGGAAATGGATGGCTACACCTTAACGGCTGAAGTAAAAGCCAATGAACATTTGCGTAATGTGCATATCATTCTGCACTCCTCGTTAAGTGGTGTCTTTAACGAAGCCATGGTGAAAAAAGTCGGTGCCGATCAGTTTATTGCCAAGTTCCACCCTGACGAGCTGGTGTCTGCTGTACAACAGTGGATGAACAGCTAGTCACTAAAGAACTTTTCTGCTTTACCAATTTCAGATGTTTGTCTATTATAGCAGTCATTAATTGCTTAATGACTGCTATATCATGCATAATTCCGTTGATTTACTTCTAAAACAATGGGGATCTTTAATCCAGAGTTGCCGGGCTGAACGCGAAAGCCAAAGTCAGTTTGCCAAACGTTTGGGTGTGGGACGTTCCACTGTATCTGCTTTGGAGAATGGCAGTGCTCAAGTGGCTGTGGGTACTTATCTGCAAGCTATGCTGGTGCTGGGACTGGCAGGCTCCTTTGCCGACTGGCTGAGCCAGCAAGAGCAGGAACAGCAACGACAGCGTTTTCGTGTTTCAGCTCTGAGGCTGGATAATGATTTCTGATCCACTTAAACCCCGTTGTTATGTTTTTGTCGAAGGCTTGCAGACTGAAGCTGTGATTTGTGCTGTGTTTCAGTTGGATCTGGCTTCGGGAACAGGCTACTTTCGTTACGGTAAATCCTGGTTAGAACGCCCTGACGCTTTCCCACTGGACCCTTTGCATTTGCCTTTGTCTGAGCAGGAATTTATCTGTCGTCTGCCAAAAGCCGTGTTTGGCGTCTTGTCTGACGCAGCTCCTGATAGCTGGGGCCGTAAACTGATGTTGTCACTGCACAGCACTAAACCTCAACATGAAGTCGATTTTTTACTGGCAGGCAGCGGTGAAGGAGTGGGTGCCTTAGCTTTTAGTTTGTCGCGGCATCAAGCGAAAAAGAAAATAGCTAAAAACCAGTTTGCTGATCTATTGAGCCTGACCCAAAGTAAAAATGATGTACTGGCTCACAACAGTTTAAGTGCCGAAGCAAAAAAAGCGCTGGAGTATGGCATTAGCATGGGCGGTGCCCGGCCTAAATCTTCGGTGCAGGATGGCGATGTTTTGTATCTGGTTAAATTTAACAAAGTCGATGACTTAGTGAATATGGCCAGAGTTGAACATGCCACTTTAACCCTGGCCGGGCAGCTTGGGATTCGGGTGGCACACAGCAAAGTGGTGCAAACTGGCTTTGAGGATGTTCTGCTGATCGAGCGTTTTGATCGCAGTGCCAGTCAGATCCATGCCCATTTTATCAGCGCCGAATCTTTGTTTTCTGAACAAAAAGTGTCGGAGCTGAGCTTAAAAACCAGCTATGGTTATCCGGCTTTGGCTGAACTGTTGCGCCAGTACAGTGTTGAGCCTATAGACAGCGAAGAATTATACCGGCGTATGCTGTTTAATCTGCTGATCGGTAATACAGACGATCATGGTCGCAACCATGCTTTGCTGCTGGATTTAGCCAGTAAGCAATGGCGCTTGTCGCCGGCCTACGACATGGTGCCGGTGAACAATTCGCGCCAGCATGCAATGGGGGTGGGAGACTTTGGCCGTGTCGGCACAGTGGAAAACGCCTTAAGCCAATGCAGCCGTTTTGGTTTAAAACCAAACAAAGCCAAGTTGATAGTGGCAGAGGCGGAACAGCTTGTTCAGAGCTGGCCACAGCATTTTAGCGAGGCTGGTGTTTCAGATGCTGACATTGAAGTGCTAAAAGCTCTGATCCCACACTGATTGAGCTGCTGCAGTAGCGCAATTTTCTGTTAGAATCGCCTCACTTCAGCTCAGGTAGCTTTTGCAAAAAACTGGGCTTATGTTTTTAACTCAATGGACTTTGAATGATTAATTATTTTCGCATTTTGGGCGTGAAAGCCAGCGCCAATGAAGACGAGATTAAAAAAGCCTACAAGCGGTTATCCAATAAATATCATCCGGATAAGTTGCTAAATCTAAGTGATGATGAAAAAGAGCAGGCTGGCGCACAATTACAACGGGTAAAAGAAGCCTATGATGTATTGTCTGACGCCAAAAAACGCGCGGCTTTTATTAAAGATTTTAATAATGTGATAGTGCCGGACCCGACCGCAGCGATGAAAGAGCTGTGGGATAGTTATTACCCGTCCGTAAAAGGTTAAAACTCATGAGCAAAACATTCGACAAAAACCGTTTAGAAGCGTTAAAAACAGACGCTTACGAAAATATCGAATCTTATAACGATCCGGATACGCCAAAAGCGCTGGAAAAATTTACCAGCCAAATCAAAAGCATTTTACAGGCTGACCCGAAGATGTTGCATTCAGTGCCTGAATATTTGCCTGTGGCTTTATTTGGCCGGGTTAAATTCACCCCTGAAGCCAATCTGAAATGGTCTGCCTGGCTTGCCAAAAACACCATGCCGGTATGGGATGAGTTTAAAACTTCGGTCGCTTTTAATAACGCCGATTTACCGCTGGTCAAAACCATTCGTGAATTTAACGAAGATTTACTGATTGAAAGCTGTGCTGTGCTTTTTATGCTGAATAATCATATCGCTGCAGCGCCAGGCCCACGTAACACAGATGATGACGAAGATGATGATTCAGATGAGTCCTCTTTCCGTAATGACGCTGATGATGACTACGAAGGCACTGACGACGAAGAAGAAGGCTACGATAACCAATACGATGAAATCACTTTTAACCGGGAAGGGCGCTGATGAATAGTCTGATTGAAATTGCCGTTGCGGAAATTAAAGAACTCGCCATTGTTGAGCCAAAACAGGCCAGCAAAAAGTTTGAGCTGATGGCCAACACCATGTCGGACGCTCAACTGGTTGAAGTGATTGAAAACATTGACATTGTAACTCTGACCCAAATTAACAGTCAGCACGATATTTCGTTTCCTTCGATTATTTCTGAACTGATGACACCGGAGAAAATCCGCGACATCGTCTGTCAGCAGCCATTGTACTGGGAAGAAAAAATCAAAAACAATGCGGAAGATTTAAAGCAGCATACCTTTGATTTTTTAACTTATCTTATTCGTACTCAGGACAGCGAAACCAAGCAGGCTGAAATTCTCGAAGCCATAGCTGAAGACCCAGCTGGCCTGTTTTATTTGTCTATTCCTTTTATCGAGCTGTACCGCGGCGAAGTGATTGAAGATGAAGACGAAGTGCATGATTTATTGCACGAGGAAGAAGAAGATTTAGAAGAGGCCATCAGCTACACCGAACGTCATCTGAACGAAGAAGTGCATGGTTTAGGTTACGACGACCCACGTAGTTTATTGGCACTCATTCGCCAGTTAACACCGCAGGTTGAACAAGCAATTAAAAATTTAGTGCGTAACGAAAACTCTGGCTGGGAACATATTATCAATAAGTTTGCCGCTGAGCTTGTGATGCAAGCCAAAGAGAAAAACCAGTCCACAGACGAATACGCCGAAGTGGATGATATGTTTAGTTTCCTCGATTAAGCTGAGTGAAGGATTCGTTATGCAGTTAGTGGTGCGGGATGCCAATCAGGGACCTTTTTTAACCAAGGTGCTGAATTACGCCAAAGCAGAGCAAAAACTCTCGGAAGCGCAGTTGGAGCAGGTCAAAAGCAAAGCTGTGCTGATGAGCCTGAAGTTTGCTGACAAGTTTTACAACAAATACAAAATGCATCTGTTAGAACAAGCAGCCCACGATATTATTGGTGTGGCAAGTTTGGGTCTGGCAGAACTGTCAGACCATGATTTGGACAAAGCTCTGGCCTTGCTGGTCAGCCCTGAAGGCATAGTCAAACCTTTCCAGAAAGGCTGGAGCATGTTGTCGCAAGTCAGCTTACTGACGCCTAATCGCAAGTCGTTGTATGGTGAAGTGGAAGAGCAGTTACTGCAGGATATCGCCAGTCCTCCCGACATTGAAGAGTGGCAAGGTGTGGCTGTATATCAGCAGGCGCTGCGCGAATCACGTCGTCGTCAGGCCATCAGTGTGGTCAAGCAAACGTATTTCTACCATACCCAACTGGACCCGTTCGAGCACTTCAACCTTGAAGATATGTTGGCTGAAGTAGTGCTGTATCGTCTTTGCACTAAAGGCGGTAAGGTGAAGCAGGATTTAAAGCAACGGTTACGCGATATCGATTTAGTCGATGAATGGTTTGACCTAGCCTTTATCAAAGCTCATACCGATCAAGTGCTTAGCTTATTACCTGCTGGTTTTTCAGAAGCTGTGACTGTCGAGCTGGGTGAGAACTTCCATGCCGCTTTAGTTCGCACTTTGCAGTTTGCCAAAGGCTATAAAAAGCTGTTGGCAGAAAATGCTTCACCAGAACGCCGTGACGCCTACGAGCATAAGCAGGGCATGCTAAACCCTCTTTTAGGCTGGCCTCAATATATCGAAATGTAAAATTGGGGTCAGATCACATTGTTAACTGTTAACAATGTGATCTGACCCCATTTTAAGTTTTAGGGCAGTGCTGCTGCACTGCTTTCCACCAGATCACATGACGTTTTAACTCTGCTTTTAATTCGGTATTGGGCGCTTCAAAGCGCAGCTGAATAGGTTGCGCCAAAGCTGTGCCCTGATACAGCTGTAGCAGCAGCGGATACAACTGCTGATAAGTGCCATCCACCTGTGCCAGATACAGCTGTACTTTGCCGATAAAATACTGCAGTAAAATGGTATTCAAAATCTCTGCTTTGTCTGAACTTTTACCGGCTGGGCATTGGGTTTTTAGATCAAGCTGTTCTAATTGCTGATTTAAACTTTGCAGCCAGTTTTGGCTGAAGCGTAAGCTTTGTTGTAACTGACTTAAGGTATTGGCTTTGTATAAAGCTTCTAACGCCAGTTCTGGATTGATACTACTTGCGTGCTGCCAGTTCTGCTGAACAATACTTTTTTTAAGTGCAAGCAAGGAATGCAAGGCTTGCATAGTTTCAGCCACGCCAGCGACTGAGTCCGGCTCTGACAAACTACGGTAGGGGTGCAGTTGTTGACGTAAAGTCTCATCCTGCTGCAAAAAATTTTGCCAATGTTTATCGATAAGCGCTGCTTTGTCAGAGGCAATGGCAGCAAGTTTTTGTTGTAAATCGGGCGCTATATCCGGATGGGTTAAACAAGGTTGCACCTGCTTTAAAAACGCCAGTTCGTACTTTAAACGCTGGCTTGGGGTCATGACCTTACCCAGGCTGCTATTACGTTCACCCAGCAATAAATCCAGGCCACAAGCCCGGATAGCCACTAACTCGACCAATGTAATGCTGTTTTCTGTGATATCGGCTCTGGTCGTTGTGATGGAGGGAAGTGGCTGTAAATCCAGCGGCGCTGGGTCTTGTAGTTCCAGCGCCAAAGTGCGACTAAGCCTGCTGGTATAGTCGTCCATCAGGGATAGGGCTGGATCACTGCAGCCAGTTAAAACAAAAACAACAGCAACCAGGCTCAATACTTTAGTGAAAGGCCGTTGCCTGTTGCTGCTGTAAAATTTTGCCATCTTCTAATCGCCTGATTTGGTTTTTCAGAATAAGCGCCAGCATCACAGCAGCGCAGGACAAACCCACTATAATGCCAATCCAGAAGCCATGAGCGCCCATTTTTGGCAAAATCCAGTCGGTTAAACCTAATACAGTGCCCAAACCAAAACCGATCGGCCAATAGGCAATAAAGGTGATAAAAAAGATAGGTTTGGTGTGTTTTAAGCCACGTAAGGCACAGGCTGACACCACCTGTATTGCATCTGAAATCTGGTAAAAACAGGCCAACACTAAAATAGAGGTCGCCACAGCTAATACTGCAGGATCGGTAGAGTAGAGTGATGCTACTAAAAAACGGCCAAAATAAGTTACTAGTGCTATGCCCACCGCCATCATCATCGCCAGTTGCACTGCGGTTGATACGGCTTTTTTCAGCTCCTGCACATCGTTACTGCCGACCAGATGACCGACTCGTATCGTCGTTGCCATACCCATACTCATAGGCAACATAAAGACCAAGGCGCTGTAGTTGTTGGCAATTTGATGACCGGCCACCACTATAGGGCCTAAATGTACAATCATCAGCGGGATAGAAGAGAACAAAGTGACTTCAAAAAATAGCGAAAAGGCGATAGGCGTACCTATAGCGATGATATGCCATAAATCTTTGCTATTGGGTTTCAGGTTGTTTGGCTTTTTCATATAAAGTGCGGTACTGCGGCTTCTGAAGGCGTAAATGGTGATGGCAATAAACATCGCCAGAAAGACTAAAGACGTCGCCACACCACAACCAGCGCCGCCTAAAGCGGGCATACCCAACTTGCCATAAATAAACACATAGTTGGCCGGAATATTCACAAGAATACCGACGAAGGCTATCCACATGGTGGCTTTGGTATTGCCTATGCCTTCAAACAGGTTACGGAAGATCATATAACCGGCGGCCGGATAAACGCCGTAGCTGACATACACCAGATAATCGACTGCTTTCTTGCGCAGGTTTTCTTCCATTGACAGATATTGCAGCGGCAGATGAATAAACTGCATTGCTATCACTATGACTGTCGCCAACACCATCGCCAGATAAAAACCTTGCAACGCATTATGCGGAATAGCCTTATGGTTTTTCGCACCATAAAGCTGAGAAATAATAGGAGTCAGTGCCAGCAATAACCCCTGCAAGGTCAGAATAATGGGCAACCAAATGGCAGAAGCCACTGCAATAGCCGCCATATCCAGCGCACTGACGCGACCTGCCATAATAGTATCAATAACAAACATCATGGTTTGGGTCAGCTGAGCCAGCATAATAGGGCCGGATAACTTCAGAATGGTTTTTGCTTCAAAGCGGGAAAAAGGTAACATAGCAACTCTTGTCAGACAGGCGAAAAAACGCCGTAAAGATAGCACAGCAGAGGTTTTATGTTTACAGGAATAGTGCAGGCAAAAGTTAAAGTCAGTGAAATCAGCGACCAGCAACAGTTTCGTCGCCTAACTCTTGAAGTGCCGGTGCAGTTACTGCAAAACCTGGAGCGGGGTGCCAGTATCTCTATTAATGGCACTTGTTTAACGGCCACCGAATTCAGTCTGACTGAACCTTTAGGTTGGGTTAGCTTTGATGTGATTGACGAAACCTTAGCTAAAACCAACTTAGGTGCTTTAAGCACGGGGTCATTGGTAAATTTTGAGCGCTCTTTAACTTTTGGCCGTGAAATTGGTGGGCATTTGGTTTCTGGCCATGTGCATGGTACTGCGACTATTTTAGCTGTCGAGCAAACCGGCGCGAACTGGCGGGTGGATATAGAGCTCAAGCCAGAGTTTAAAAACTACGTATTGAGTAAGGGTTTTATCAGCATTGATGGCATCAGCCTGACGGTCGGTGAAGTCACAGCCACCAGTTTTAGCCTGCATTTAATACCTGAAACCCTGGAAGTGACCACTTTAGGCCAACGCAAAGCGGGTGACAGGGTCAATATCGAACTGGATCAACAAACCGTGACCATAGTGGACACCGTAGAACGGGTGCTGGCTGCTAAAAACGCTTAACCACAATGACTGTCGAACGACTTAATAATACTGCTCATCTTCAGCGTCGATAAACACCTGCACTTTGTTATGCAGTTCATCTTTATGGGTTTGCACATGGATTGGATTGCAGCAATTGCTGCAATCTTCAATATCGTCCTGATCTTCGCCACTGATATCCAGAGTGATATGAGTGGGATGGCCACAGAAAGGGCAAAGAATAGTTTTATGCAGTAAGTCCATAGATCCTCCGTTTACCAACGCCTGTTGCAGCAAGCACTGGCGACTGAATATCCGCGGGTCCTTCCGTTATTGAGCTCCTGTAAGTTGTAGTGTAGGCGTTAAAGCAGCATCAGGCGAAGATAAGACCCATTTTTATGCCGCCCTTTGGTTCGTTGTTGCCGATAAAGCGCCGTATCGGTTATGATGCAGCCGCTTTTTGTTAAAAGCAGAGACAACTACGAGTTGTACTGCTTTGTTCTACCGCTCGTAAGGTTGAACCGCAAAAAACATGCCCTTAAATTTAATTGAATCAACATGTGACCCTTGGTACGGGCCACCACTGTGAGGACTTATCATGCCAGTTATTACTTTACCTGACGGTAGTCAGCGTTCATTTGACGCCCCTTTATCTGTATTAGACGTTGCCAAAGACATAGGTCCTGGTTTAGCGAAAGCGACCATAGCCGGCAAAATCAATGGCCAGTTGGTAGACGCTTGTGAGCTGATCACTGAAGACGCTTCATTGAGCATTGTCACCGCCAAAGATCAGGAAGGCCTGGAAATTATCCGCCACTCCTGCGCTCACTTATTAGGTCATGCTATTAAGCAGTTATGGCCTAACACTAAAATGGCGATTGGTCCTGTCATCGACAACGGCTTTTATTACGACGTTGATTTAGACCGTCCAATCAGCAGCGATGATTTAGCTCAACTTGAAGAGCGCATGCTGCAACTGGCCAAAACCGAATATGACGTAGTGAAGAAAAAAGTAAGCTGGCAACAGGCTTATGACACCTTCGCTGCACGTGGCGAAAGCTACAAAATGGAAATCCTCGATCAGAACGTCGCCAAAGACGATCAGCCGGGTTTATACCATCACGAAGAATACATCGACATGTGCCGTGGCCCACACGTGCCAAATATGCGCTTCTGTCAGCACTTTAAAGTGATGAAAGTGGCAGGCGCTTATTGGCGTGGTGACTCGAAAAACAAAATGCTGCAACGTGTATACGGCACAGCATGGGCAGATAAAAAGCAACTAGCCGCTTATTTACTGCAACTGGAAGAAGCGGAAAAGCGTGACCACCGTAAAATTGGTAAAGCTTTAGGTTTATTCCACTGGCAGGAAGAAGCACCTGGTATGGTGTTCTGGCACAACGATGGCTGGACTATTTTCCGCGAGTTGGAAACTTTTGTCCGTGAAAAGCTGAGCGAATACGATTATCAGGAAGTCAAAGGTCCATTTATGATGGACAAAGTGCTGTGGGAACGTTCAGGTCACTGGGAAAAGTACTCAGACAATATGTTTGTCACCAGTTCTGAAAACCGTGATTACGCCATCAAGCCAATGAACTGTCCTGGCCATGTGCAGATTTTTAACCAGGGCTTAAAGTCGTACCGCGATTTACCGCTGCGTATGGCTGAGTTTGGTTGCTGTCACCGTAACGAGCCATCAGGTGGTTTACACGGCCTGATGCGGGTGCGTGGTTTTACTCAGGATGACGCCCATATCTTCTGTACTGAAGATCAGGTGCAGGCTGAAGTATCGGCCTGTATCAAAATGGTATTTGATGTGTACAGCACTTTTGGTTTTAAAGACGTACAGGTGAAATTATCCACCAGGCCGGAAAAACGCATTGGTACAGACGAAATGTGGCACCGTGCTGAACAGGGTTTAGCAGAAGCTTTGGATGCCAATGGCATTGCTTATGACCTGCAACCTGGTGAAGGTGCGTTTTATGGCCCTAAAATTGAATTTACCTTACACGATTGCTTAGGCCGGGCCTGGCAATGTGGTACAGTGCAGCTCGATTTCGCTTTACCGGGTCGTTTAGGTGCAAGTTTTGTTGCTGAAGGCAACGACAGACAAGTACCAGTGATGATCCACCGTGCGATTTTGGGCTCGCTGGAGCGTTTTATCGGCATTTTGATTGAAGAATATGCAGGCTTTTTCCCAGCCTGGTTGGCCCCAACTCAGGTTGTGGTGATGAATATTACCGATAATCAGGCCGAATATGTGCAGGATTTAGTAAAAACTTTCAAATCTCATGGTATTAGAGCAATTTCTGACTTGAGAAATGAGAAGATAGGCTTTAAAATCCGCGAGCACACGCTACAGCGTGTTCCTTATTTAGTGGTAGTCGGTGACAAAGAAGTTGAAGCCGGCGATATCGCGTTAAGAACACGGAAGGGCGAAGACCTCGGAAAAATGAGTGTAAGCGACTTTGTAACCAAGTTGACCACTGAAATTAAAAACCGGGTCTAATTATTTTCACTCTTGGAGGAACATACTATTAAAGTAGGAAAGAAAACTTTACCGGCGAACAGACCAAACCGTATTAACGAAGAAATCAACGTTAAAGAAGTACGCTTGTTAGGTCTGGAAGGTGAGCAATTAGGTGTAGTAATCACTTCAGAAGCTATTCGTTTAGCAGAAGAAGCAGGCGCTGACTTGGTAGAGATTAGCCCAACCGCTGAACCACCTGTTTGTAAGTTGATGGACTATGGTAAGTTCCTGTTTGAGAAAGGCAAAGCTGCTAAAGAGCAGAAGAAAAAGCAAAAACAGATCCAGATTAAGGAAATAAAATTCCGGCCTGGAACTGATGAAGGCGATTACCAGGTAAAACTACGCAACCTGCGTCGCTTCATTGAAGAGGGTGACAAAGCTAAAGTAACGCTCCGCTACCGTGGTCGTGAAATGGCGCATTTGGACATCGGCATTGAGATGCTTAACCGGATTAAAGAAGATATGACAGATATCGCTATCTGTGAATCTTTCCCAAGCCGTGTTGAGGGTCGCCAGATGGTCATGATGCTGGCCCCAAATAAGAAGTAATAAGAGCTTTCAAGCATAAGATACGCCGCTTGAATAAAGCGGCGTTTTTTATCGCCTTATTATTCGTTGTAATTTAAACAATGCGAGTTATTTAACTATGCCAAAGATGAAAACCAACAAAGGTGCTGCAAAGCGCTTTAAAAAAACCGGCTCAGGCGGTTTTAAACGTAAGCAATCACATCTTCGCCACATTTTGACGAAGAAGTCTTCTAAGCGTAAGCGTCAGTTAGGTCCAAAAACGTTAGTTGCAAAAGTTGACGTGGCTGGTATCGCTCGTTGTCTGCCATACGCATAATATTAGGAGATTTTAAATGCCAAGAGTAAAACGTGGTGTGACAGCTCGCGCTCGTCACAAGAAGGTCTTAAACCAGGCTAAAGGTTACTACGGTGCCCGCAGTCGTGTTTATCGTGTCGCTTTCCAGGCAGTTATTAAAGCTGGCCAATACGCTTACCGCGACCGTCGTCAACGTAAACGTCAATTCCGTCAACTGTGGATCGCGCGTATCAACGCTGCATCTCGTCAGAACGGTTTATCTTACAGCCGCTTCATCGATGGTCTGAAAAGAGCATCTGTTGAAATCGACCGTAAGATCCTGGCTGATATCGCTGTATACGACAAAGGCGCATTTGCTGCTTTAGTCGCTAAGGCAAAAGAAGCTTTAACTGCTTAATTCTTTGAGCAGAGTAAAAGGCCACCTCCGGGTGGCTTTTTTATACCTGCAATTTATGCTTCTGACTGTATTTGATTTATCTTTTCCTCCTTCTCTGATTTAACTCTCTGTTTTTACAATGTTATGCTGGCAAACATTGTCTTCCGAGATGAGCATTAGCTATGCCTGCTGTTCGAGTTTTCATTTTTACCCTTCTGGCCTTATTAGCTTTTGCTGGTAACTCGCTGCTGTGCCGGGCCGCTTTGATCCAAACCTCTATTGATCCTGTTAGTTTTACTGCGATACGGCTGATGTCAGGCGCTTTAGTACTTTGGTTGCTGGTATCTATCAAAGCGGACAGTCGCGCCGGTCAGGGCAGTTGGTGGTCAGCTTTGGCTTTATTTGTTTATGCCATCGCATTTTCAGTCTCTTACGTCAACCTAAGTACGGCAGCAGGAGCTTTATTGTTATTTGGCGCCGTACAAGCCAGTATGATTGCCTATGGTCTCTGGCGGGGTGAGCGCTTTAGCTTGTTACAAAGCCTTGGTTTTGGCTTTGCTTGCGCTGGTTTGGTTGGCTTGTTATTGCCGGGATTATCCGCACCTCCTGTGGGGGCTGGTTTGTTGATGATGCTTTCCGGCGTGGCTTGGGGAGTTTATTCATTGCGGGGCAAAGGCGGTGGCGACCCGATTAAAGTCACAGCAGGTAATTTTATACGTACTGTGCCTATGGCTCTGATCCTGGTTCTGGTGTTTTTTGACGGGATTTTGCTTGATTTAGATGGTGTTTGGTACGCTGTCCTATCCGGAGCTCTGACATCAGGCCTTGGGTACGCGCTTTGGTACACAGCGTTACCTTATTTAAAAGCCAGCACAGCAGCAACGGTACAACTAAGTGTGCCTCTGGTTGCAGCTGTGGGGGCCGTGCTGTTTTTGGCTGAGCCTTTCAGTGTACGTCTGATTTTGGCTTCAATAGCGATTTTAGGAGGTATTGCTCTGGTTACTCTTACGGCCCGCAACGCTAAGGACACCACTTAAATCGCTACTGTTAATTTGGCTTTGGCTGATCTGCCGGCATAAGGATCACAAAAGGGCAGTTGGCGGGTGAAATCGGCGATAGATTGCACTTTACCGCGTTGTGGCCGTAACGTAGACCAATAACGGGCGCCACCTTTGGGATCTTTACTCCAGCGCGGCTGACTGATCACACCATCAGTTTGAACCCATTTGCTCATAATTTTTACACCACAGCTTAAATTCACTTTGGGGTCGTGCAGAGAGTGTGGCTGTTTAATATCACAGGCGTAACGAGGCTGATTGGCACTTTCGTGGGAGATCTGCAACAAACCACGACTTATGACCCGACGACCTTGAGCGTCTTTAAATTTTTCCTGATAAAACGATTGAGGCTTAAAGTTGCTTTCAGGTTTGGCCATAGCGGAAAACAGAGCCACCCAGAACTTGCTACGCTGTTGTTGCGGCAAACTGGCGTAGAGTGGACAAAAGCTTTGTACATCGGCGGGTACCAGCTTTACCAGTGGCGATTGTGCCACAGCCTGCTCTGTGATTCTGGTCCAGCTGCCATCGCGATTTTTTTCCGACCAAGCGGCGTAATCTGTGCTTTTGTTATGACTCAGGCTACCTGCAACGGCTGAAGTTGCAGATAAAGCGCAAAGAGCTGTGAGTAGAAGGAGAGTAAGAGGAAATGGCATTTGTTGTTTTTGTTCTTCCAGGTGAATAGGTTTGTATCGGCATCATTCAGCCAAACTTCAGTTTCAGACTAGTGCTTTGTCAGGGCTGGCTCAAGCTTTTTTCGGCCTGAATGGGGCAATAGCTTAAATTCTCAGCATAAGGTGCTTTTGCGCTCTGGCAGAGCCAGACAAAACCAGATATGGTATTGCTATTACGGCATTTTTTTCAGGTGTACCATGCCACACGGCCATTCAAAACCAAATCCAGACGACAAAACTCATCAGCATAATGCTGGTTGTAATCACGATCATGCTGCAGAGCATGAGCATAAACATGGATCTGAACATAGTCATGACGACGAACACTCGCATTCCCATGGTCTTTTTGGTCACCACCA
>Ga0180008_1000734_pt1 | contig 24446 bp, 16 predicted proteins | sample MM_PW_MetaG_FD_121121 | JGI IMG/M metagenome (GOLD analysis project Ga0180008, IMG submission 121121) | Groundwater microbial communities from the Aspo Hard Rock Laboratory (HRL) deep subsurface site, Sweden - MM_PW_MetaG | ecosystem: Environmental > Aquatic > Deep subsurface > Groundwater...
AAACATTATTTCTGCATACGTCAATTGACCCTTTTGAGAGTGATATTATTACTGCCCCGTTTATTCACGCATATGCGGATTTTGTATTAAGAGGCGAATTTAAAAGTGCTCCTGATGATGTTTTTCTAAAATATTCAGTTTCAGGATATAATACAAGCGGGACTATAAATTATGCGTGTACTCCGATTTTTTCTCCGGATACAGTCCGTGAATTAATAAAAAAAATGAATACTCATAAATTCCGTCTTGTATACGGTATGCCGGAAGGAGAATGTGAAAAAATTGTAAGAGAGAGTATTGTGTAAGTTATTACTGTCTAATGCATGCAATTGCTGAATTTGTTTGGAAACAAGGTACTTCTCAGGAGATTGCGCAATACCCATATATCGTAGAATTCGGCTGTTTATACAGAAAAACTGCCGCACACATCTCCCTGCGATCACATAATTGTTTTGAATTTCAATACTGTCTTCAGGGTCACAGGCCATGGAATGTAGATTCGGAATTCAGAATTATTAAACCAAATGACGTATTGTTCACGCGTCCATGGCAAACTCATACAGGTTCAGCCGGTGTTAATCCTCCAAGCTCCGCATTCTGGATCATAATAAAACCAGGGAAAATTAATAATCGTAAAGTTATCAGACTTGGATCGTGGTGGTTATTCAGTAAAGAACTTGAAAAAAAAATTTGCAGGATTTTTACACTAAGCTCTGTTTCTTTCTTTAGCCATGTACCGGAAACAGGTGCAATTTTTGATGACCTCTATAAAGAGATTCGATGCCCTTCTCTTGGTTCTGAAGAAGCCATCCGTTTTCTTTTGTCAAAACTTGTTCTCTTGGCTGCGAGAAAAATTGATACTCTGAAGTTACCTGATCAAAATTCCTCTTCCGATACAGATTTTCATTCATTTATTTCGCAGCATATCAGTGAATCTTTAAAAATAAAAAAACTCGCCGCAATGCTGCAAATGGAAGAACATGATTTTAAAAATAAAATTAAAAAAGAAACAGGCCTGTATCCCCACGCATATGTAAATCAGTTGCGCCTTCAGAAAGCAGCACAACTGTTTAAAAATAAAAAAAATTTATCCCAAATAGCAGTTGAGTGCGGTTTTTGCGATCAGGCTCATTTTTCAAATTTTATAAAAAAATTTACAGGTTTCACGCCCAAAAAATACGCTTCAATACTTTCACGAAATGTTAATAAATAACGTGGATATTTATTTAAATATTTTTGTAAATATTTTTTTTCCAAATATGCAATAATAATGTAGTATATGCGTATTATAATTATACATCAGAATGAAGTGTACGTGGGTGGGTGCAATACCAGAAAATTTTTTTAACATGAAAATCCAAAAATAAAAAATGAAAAATAAAAAAATTACAAATTGGTCTGTGCTCTCTCCGATAGATGGATTTAAAACAGTCGAAGAAGCGTCCCTTGCAGAGGAATCTCTGAACTGGGGGCAAACAGACGACCCGAGGCTTGACGCATGTACACTCAGCTTTGCAGCCACTGAAATTTCCGGGATATTCAATAAAATTGCCGGAGAGTCCTGCATGATCTGTCCTCTGTCAGCAGATATCCCTTCTGTCAATTTAGTGCTTTTACTGACACCCGCTATCTTATCCCGGCTCCGATCTTTACCGATAATAGCGCAATTCATTAACTCTGTAAGTATTCCTCAATCTCCCCAAAGTTTTACTATCCGGACATTTACGAAAGATGCACGGACAATCTATTTTATCGCAGGATTTGACCGGACGGGGACACTGTATGGTGCGTACGAATTATTAAACAGGTTAGGTGTTTCATGGTTCAGTCCGGATTCTCATGATACGGATATTCCTCATGCCTTTCCCGCACTCATGCCCGAACTGAATATAACCCATATACCTTCTTTTTCAATACGGGGTTTAATGGGTGAAAACCGGGCAGACAAAGATTTTTTACTTTGGATGGCCCGGAATAAAATGAACAAATGGGGTACGGATAGTAAATATACCGGTTTATGCAGAAAAACAGGCATTCAAATCGTCGGAGGTAATCACGACACCTTCAGCCGGTACCTGCCGGCTGCGAAATATTTTGATCTGCATCCTGAATGGTACGGTCTGCGTAGCGGGAAACGCAGTCCGAATGTGCACGATCCTATGGGTGATAATATCTGCCTCTCAAATCAGGATGCCCGGAAGGAAGTCGCAGCAAATGTGGTGAATGCACTCATTGACGGAGATGTGAAAACCGTTGATATTATTCAACTCTGGCCGTTTGATCATTATGATTCATGGTGTGAGTGCGGGGAGTGTGCAAAAATCGGCAATAAAATGGATCACATGCTGCTCCTTGCATATGACGTACGAAAAGAAATAATTAACGCCAGGAATGAAAAACGGTTAAGCCGTAATGTAAAAGTATCGGTATGCGCATACCATAATACAATGCTCCCCCCGACACAACAGCTTCCGTCTGACTTTGACACAGAGAACATCATCGTACAATTCTTTGTAATCGAAAGATGTTACGCACATTCATTCAATAGCCCGGAATGCACCGAAACAAACAAAAAACTTTTGGATATTTTTCTCGACTGGACATCTCCGTCCGGCTTTTTCAAAGGTCAGATAATGATCGGAGAATACTATAACGTTTCTACCTTCTCGGCTATGACAGTGCCGCTGCAGACCATTATGCAGAACGACATTCCTTTTTATCATGCACATGGGGTAAGGAACATCGACTATATGCACCCCCTGGTCAGTAATTGGGGGACACACGCATTTACAAATTGTTTGTTCAGCGCTCTGATATTTGACGTTTCAATAAATGTCAATCAATGGATTAGCAATTTTTTACAACGAAGATACGGCATGATTGCGTCTCAGATGCAGTTATTTTACACCAAAATGGAATCTGCAATGCGCAACTGCAAACCACTTCGTCATTATATCGGAATTATAAGTACAGAAAAACCGGAAAAAACCTGGCCGCTTCCCGATTACCGTATTTCCGGTCTCAACTATGCCGTACGCGAAGAAGGTAAAACAGACGATCCAGAAAATAAAAATAACCGGATATTTGACTTTGAGCATCTTTCATACAGCCCATCGAATAACGCAGTTAATGACGGACCTTCGCTGACCGAAACCATCACATTGCTTAATGAATGCAGTGCCATACTCGATGAAGCAATGCTCCAATGCGCTGATTCCGAAGTTGCTCAGCGCCTTTCAATGGATATAAAACGCTTTCACTATACATGGCTGCTTATCCGTTTTACCTATCATTTAGTCAGAGTGCGGCTGCTTGAAAAGAAAAAAATGCACGAGCTCGCCAAGGCGGAGGTACATGCGCTGAGAAGCATTGTGGAAGGACTAAAAACTGAAACCGTCATGTGCAAAAGTTACACCGATTCAATGTTTGAGAATGGCCTCACTGCCACGTTTCATTCGCAAACCTACGAAACTATATTAAAAAAATACGGTTTAGAATTTCAAAATACAAATGAACAAAAAACACAATCAAAGTCAGCAGACGTTTTACCTCCATAAACAGAAAGAATGCCGGAAAAAAAATGCGATAATTATAAAAGATGCTATAATTTAAAAGGATGCTTTAATTTAAGACAAGGAAATATTTATGAAAAAATACTATATTTTGAACAGAAAAATAATTTTGATTTTTTGTTTTTTTCTGACGCAGTTGTTATTATGTGCTGATCTTAATGTACACAACATAGAAAAAGGAACGGTGGTTCTCGACGGCAAACTGCAGGAATCTGTCTGGCAAAAGGCACCTAAGGGAAGCGGGTTTTCGCGGTTTGCTTTTCATAAAAACGAAACTTCACTTCAGCAGACTGAATTTTCTATTCTCAGCGATTCAGAATACATTTTCATCGGTGCAGTGTGCTATGAACCATCCATGGATAAACTCAGAGCAGGCGTTACACTAAAAGATAATCCCGATCATGCATGGAATGATGATCTGCTGGAAATATTTTTATGTCCTTCCGGAATGAGCGACACTTGGTACCAGTTTGTTGCCACTGCAGGCGGAGCACTCTGGAGTCAATTTTACGCAGAAAAAGGTGCGATTAAACCGGATTTTTTCAGACCATATTGGAAAAGTGCAGTCCATAAAGGAAAAGATTTCTGGTCAATTGAAATACAGATACCAATTTCTTCCCTGTATATGACTACTTCTGTTCAGTGGAAAACAGATTGGCTTTTTAACATCGGCAGGCAGAGGGGAGCGGCAACCATGGACTGCTCCTCATGGAGTAAGCTGAACAACGCATTCAATGAAACTCAATCATTTAAAAAAGTATCCGGATTTCCTTCAAAACCTGCTGAACTTGATATATATTTAAAAAACGCCAAAGCAGAAATCGCATCAATGACCTCATCAGGATATGCGGGATCTGTTATCGTCGGGATTGAAACATCCCCTGCAGCACGGGGCGATTTCGAATTAAAAATCAAAATAGGAACAAACAATTATACCCGAAAAATCAAACTACCCGCAGGATATTCATCTGTTACGTATGACAGTGTTCTTTTTCCCAAAACCAGAACCGAATGGATTTCACTTGAATTGACCGACACTTCAGGAAAAATGATAATGGGCAGATACTACCCGATAAGCCTGCAATACGAATCAGTAACATGGAAAATGATAAAACCGGAATATAAAAAATCTTTTTTCCCGGGTCAGGATTCATCAATCGTGCAGGGACAGTTTATACTCCGTATCGGAAAAAACGAAGCAATGCCCTTAACAGATATCACACTCAAAGCAGACAATAGCGTTGAATATAAAGCACAAACGTCCATTAAAGGGAATGAAGTACATTTCACTGTAGATTTAAAAAATACACAATGGACTGCTGCGGTAATAAATGCCGTTTCAAAAAGAGGAAGTACCGTACTTGATGATTTTTCCGGTTCGGTAAAAATCCGCAATCTTCCTCAAAAAAAAGGAATGGATACATTATATGTGGAAAACGGGGTTGTCACGCTGAACGGCAAAAAACGGATTTTGCTTTCTTTTTTTGCTGCTGATTGGATTGTCGGGGAATCTTTTAAGGCAAAATTTCCGACACCATATGATAAATGCAGCGCTATTGATATTCGGTATTCAGATGTTATCGGCATTGAAACCGGCCGCCTGATAGCGGGAAGTGAAAAATCTGAAAGTCATCTTGATATGCCACCTTCACAGGCAATGTACAATGCAATAAAAAAACGTGTTGAAGAAAACCGAAACACTACTAATAAATGGTTTTACTATCTTGCAGATGAACCGGAATGCCGGCAATTATCTCCGGTCTATTTAAAATATTGCTACGATTATATAACAGAGCTTGATCCATATCACCCGGTTCTTATTATTTCGAGAAGCCCGGGTACATATGCGGGATGCGCTGATGTTCTTGCAACTCATTCCTATACCAGTCCATTTATGGAAGATGACGGCATTTTCAGACTGTCAAATCCTGTAAAAACAATAAGAGACCATGCCAAACCTCTGTTAGACGCCGAAAGGGGGGATATCTCATGGCATTACTGTCCCCAGATATTCAGTTACAGATTTATCAACAGGTTTGCTGAATATCCTCGTTTTGACGATTCCATGGCTGCAGTCTGGAGTGCAATCGCAAATGGTTGTATGGGTATAAATGCCTATACTTATAACGGTTTGATGGCAACTCCGGATCTTGATTTCGGATATCTTTGGATGTTTTCAACCTTACAAGCAATTGAAGAAATTCTCACATTCGGAATTCCGCAACCTGTTTCTGTGCAAAACACCGGTGATCTTGTTGATGCGCGGCTTTTACAGTATCAAAACGCATATATGCTTATCCTTGTTAATGTGATGAATCAACCGGTAAAGTCGGTTATCTCTTCAAAATCACTTGAGCAAATCAAACTAATGGATGGTTTATGGGAGAAAGGGAAAGTAAATGTGAATAAAGGAAAACTCGAAGTTACTTTCAAGCCATGGCAGGTTTCGGTCTTTACATCGGGATATAACAATAAAGAAATAGTCCCGATCAATACCGTAACCGCAGCTATTGCAGCAGAAAAATTACGGATTGAAAAAAGGAAGAATCTTCTGTCCGGTTTTCGCCGGAAAGTTGAAATCACTATTTCACCAATGAGCTGGAATTACTATTCGGTCGGCTGTATAGATGCATTGTTATTTGATGGAAATATTTATGCACCTGCCTTTTATGCGGTACCTCAGGATCCGGATAAGATCGGATGGTTTGAAATCAGTTTTCCCGACGGTTCACCCAAATTTTCAAAAATGGCACTGCATCACGCAAATGTGAATAATGTGAAAATACAGATATGGAAATACGGTGAGTGGATGAAATTGCCTGAAAAATCGCGTAAAGATACGAATTTTCTTTCAGAAATAGACTTTGGGTCCCCTTTCTCTACAGTAAAGTTCAGAATGGAATTTGATCCTATTCATACAAAAGCTGAACGGGATAAAAGTAAAAAATATGAAATGTATGAAATTGAATTGTATGAATAAAAAAAATGAAAAAAATTAAACAAATATGCTGCCTGATTCTATTACCCCAAATATTTAGTATCTCTTTCACATTTCCGGAGTTTATCGAAAATCCTGATGAAAATACTCTATGGATTGAAGACGGGAAAGAAATTGAAGTCGCAGAAAAAAGCGGGAAAGGTGTGTGGAGAGAAAGTCTGCAGATTGTACCGCGCAAAGAAGGAGGATTCAGCATCATTTATAACCCTGAAGAAGAAGAAGCCTACGCCACAGAAGTATGGGTTCCATTATCGCAGGAATATAAGTACTGGGTTGTTCAAATTGATTCCTTTTCGAGAGTTAATTATCCAAGCCGCTCTTTTTATATGGGTAATTTATATCAAAAAAAATGCTTGACATTTATTATGATAGATAATCCCCAGCCGGGCCTCATGGTATGGCCTATTTATAATGACGAAAGTAAATGGGACTCCGCTGCAGGAGCATCACACCGGATTGATAACAGGGGCTTGAAAGTTGATTTTGCCTTTATCAAAATGGTAAAAATTCCAGACTACTATATTACGATTGAGTCTGAAACCATGACAGAGAATAATGAGCTGAAGATTGGTGATAAAATTAAATTTACAGTCATTATGCAAAAAGGCGCTGAAGATGTATCTATCCGGCTGTATGACAATTATTGTATGCCGTTAATGAAGATAAACGATCTGGAAGTACTGCAGCTCAAACCCGAAAAACGGAAAGGCACAGCTGACGACTCGATATGGTCTGCAACGGTGGTTATAAACAAATTAAGCAATAATCTCAGAAAATCCAATGTGCAGATATTAGCTAAAGCCTCTGTGCTCGGCGGCGGAATAAAAATTCCGATCTGGACACCTTTTCCGTATCTTTATTTAAAAAAGTAATTTTAAAAACGAAAGGCGCTGTAATTATAGTAACAGTAGCTGTATCATAATTACAAGGAGCATGACTTGAGCAGACAAACCGCACTTGATGCAATAAATTTACAGATGGGAAATAATATCGCCCATGCTGAATATAGTATGCAATACCATACTGATATTTACGAAAAAGTTACCGGAAGTAAAACTGTTCAGAATAATCTCCTCGGTAAAGTATATGATGCATGCGGACTTGACTTCCTCTGGACTACTGACGACGGCCTTCATGGTGAATGGAGAAACAGAGGACGCTGTACTGATATGGGTCATGCAGCCTACGCGAACGATGGTCATGATCAGACTGAAATCAAACCCTGCCCTTTTAAAAACGAAAGTGAAGTGTGGGCTTTTGACCCGGTTACAGAGTACGGACTGCCCGACTTTCAGGAGCAAACGAAAGCATATGAGAACCTGCTCATCCGAAGGAGGGAAATGTATCCGAATCAATTGTCTCCGGGAGGATATTATAAATCCATTATTTCAGGTGCAATCCAGGCCTTCGGCTGGGATATGCTGTTATTATCTGCGATCGATGAAAAAAAATTCGAAAAAGTGCTTGATGGTTTTTTCCGGTTTACATTGCATCATATGAACGCATGGGCTGCAACAAGTGCAGAGGTTATCATTCAGCACGATGATTTTGTCTGGTCAAATGGCCCTTTTATTAATCCTGAATTTTACCGGAATGTAATCATACCCCGTTATGCTGAATTATGGAAAGTGTTAAAAAAAGCCGGAAAAAAAGTTTTATTTTGTTCAGACGGGAAGTATACTCTTTTTATGGATGACATTGTGCAGGCCGGAGCTGACGGTTTAATGTTTGAACCAATGAACGATTTTGAACCAATTGTGGAACGATATGGGGCAAGTCATTGTCTTGTCGGCAGCGCAGTTGATTGCGTCGATTTAACTCTCGGCAAATGGGATAAAGTCAAAAGTGACATGCTGGATACGTTTCGTCTCGCAAAAAAATGTAAAGGACTGATTTTTACTGTGGGAAATCATATTCCATCAAACGTTCCTGCTTTTATCCGCGATAAATATTTTGATTTTTTTAGAGCGAACCGGGTTTTATCCGATTAAAATAATAACACAAACAATTGCTGCAAAATAAATATTTCAATCTGCACACAGGTACACATAATTGTGTTGATAGTATTACTCCTGTATTAGGCCATGTTACAGGTACTATCAGCACCATCGGAGCTGTGGAGGATAAAAATGCTCAATTTAAAGAAAAAATAACCGATTTTTTTAAGCCGGGTATTTCAGGCGATTGTGTAATTCATGATCATAAAGATGGTTCTTTTCACTCGCTGCGTAATGATAATTCGCTTCCATCCGCATGGAAAGCCCGTCAGGAATGGACTTCGCACGGAGATTATTGGGAATGGCGGCTGTTAATAACCGCGGATAATACATCGGACCGGGAAATCAGCGTTTCAACAATTTTTCCTCATCCCGTGTTCCCTGGCCATCCTGGCTCCGGGCACAGTAAATGGACACTCTGGGCACCTGTTGGAACTGAAAGCTTTGGTGCTGACTACGGAATAAAAAAATTTCACCATTGCAAATGTATTGATGAAAAAACAGATGTCCCTCTTCCTCTTTTTACCTTGTATCATCATACCTCAGATATCAGCCTCGGTATTTCTTTTTTGCTTCCGCCGGATCAGGTGCGGTATGTGGATTTTGAATTTAATCAAAGAGAGTGGCAATTTAAAGCCGATTTTAAAAACATTGCTCTCGTAAAAAACAGCACTGTGTGCCTGAGCCTTTGGCTTATATCTCATGCAGGCGACTGGCGTCCGGCTCTTGGATGGGTTCGTAATAAATTTCCGGAAATACTCGGTCCTGTTGAAGGGCAGGAAAAACTGGAAGGGAATATGGCGTATACGATTCCGATGATTCCTGAAAAAAGAATAAAGGACTGGTCAAAAAAAATGAATCTGAAGTGGAATGAACTTTTCTACTGCAGAGATTTCGGTAATTTTTTTCCTGATGAACCCTTCGATTCAAATCATTTCTTCACTGATGCTCATCCGGAATGGAGTGTAACCGGGCTGCGTTATGATGACATTAACCGTTATATCGATATGTGTCATTCACATAATGTTAAAGTAATGCCGTATTTTAATATAAGCGAATGTGAATCGGATATTGCGCACAGACTTTTTTCTGATTGTATCGTAAAAATATTCAACGGTTCCGAGTTAACTACGTGGATTTATTATGATAAAAAAAATTATAATATTCAGGTAAACAGCGACCCTGCGTACGGTTATTGTGATTTTGTTCTCTCCCAGTTCTCGAAACTTGTGGAAAAATGTCCCGGAATTGACGGTTTTTTTTTCGATCAAATGTGTTATGGCTGGATTGATACCGCTCATTTTGACGGAGAAACATTCTACAAAGGAAAACCTGCCTATAACCTCGCACACATGTATCTGCGTACTTTAAAAAAAATGCGCGAGATTTTTCCCCGCCCAAAAATAAACGGCATGGCAAATGGTGTAATGCGCTGGCAGCTTATGAGATATCTTGACGGAGTAATGGCAGAAGGAGATCCGGACGCTCTTGGCAGATTGTCGCTGTTATGTCCTGAGCGTCCCTCAATCTGTCTTGCCGAAGGTGAAAATGCATTTCAAAATGCGCTATTTTTCGGATCCTGGCTTCATGTATCCCCGTATTACCGTTATCCTTCGGTTGAATCATTACCCAAAGAAGCAGTAAAACTATTTACAAAATACAATCCCCTGATGGAATTTCTTGAAGGGCGTCGCTGGGTATACGAACCTCATCCTATACGTGCGGACATTCATACGGCAAATATATATACAGCACCATTACTCGGAATTCACGAGAAACTTAAGTGTAATTTATTTAAAACGTTCTGGGGAGATTATGCGGCTGTCATTACATCCGTTCCGGCGGGTATTTTATATAACAGCAGCAAATCATTTATCCGCGTTACACTTAACATTCCAAATAGTAGGAATTTTTCACATGCAGTAGTTTTCGGTGTCGATTACAGAGGATACGTTTTTAAAAAAATAAAAATGAGAGAAAATAATTTTTTTAGTGTAGATGTTTCCGGTCATAGAACAGCAACAATGATTATTTTTACCTGTGATGTAAAAAAACTGTTCTCCACCCGAAAATGGACAAAGTTCCGGGAAAAAAGAGTGCAATAATTCAAAATTTTATCCATTACCGGTTTTTCTTGGCTCCCAAAGGAATGCCTACTGCCAGGGTGGAAGTTTTATCTGAATAACGCGTCTAATTGAGTGCATAACTTATTCCGAAGTGTATTTCGTTTTAGTTAAACGAAACAGCAGAACAGTACGGTTCAGTTCTTTTGTCAAGTCAAGTACAAATTTGCAATGCATGAGTATTAAAATATTAGTATTAAAGCTTGATTTATTTTTGTATTAATATTATATTATCATTATGATTTTACGTGAAAAAGAATATTTATACGATACAAAAAATGTATTAAAAGAGCGTCGTATCGCATTAAGATTGAAGCAGGTTGACGCAGCCTCCCGTTCCGGTGTCAATATTGCAACACTCCGCCTTTTTGAAAAAACCGGTAATATCAGCTATTATAACCTGCTTAAACTGCTTGTGCTGTACCGCATGGATTTAAAATTTATTTCCGCTTTAACTGATCGTTCCTGGTGGACGATCCAGGAACTTGAGCGCGCAGAAAAATTTAAATCAGTAAGATGATAAAAGATGAATAAACTTATGGTATTTGCTGATTTTGGCAGTATTCGTCACTATGTTGGTGAGCTTTTTCTTTCCGAAAAAATCGGAAAACATGTTTTCAACTACAGTCCTTCTTTCCTCTCATCCGGACTGGAACTTTCTCCTTACACCTTACCCCTTTCCGGGGGTACATATCCTGCAGAAATTAATAAAAATCTATTTAACCTCCATCCACTTTTTGCAGATGCATTACCTGATGAATGGGGAATTAAAGTTCAAAATACAGAATTTGCAAAACTGAATATTGCTGATCCTTCTCCTCTTGAGAGGCTGAGTTTTATCGGCAGTCACGGCACTGGGGCTCTCCGGTTTATCCCTGAACAGGAATTTACAAAGGGCAGAAAAAGCGCACATTTAGCCGGGCTTAGAAAATCCGCACAGCAAATTCTTACCGGTAATGTATCTTCTGTGGTAAGGAGTCTGCTCGTTTTCGGAGGCTCCGTAGGAGGTGCCCGGCCGAAATTTTTAATCGATATTTCAAAAACAAATCAGGACGAAATCCGGTATGCGCACACCGGACATGACAGCGGGTGGATACCCTGTATAATTAAAGTTTCCCATCACCGGTCAGACCACTGGCAGCGGATTGAGTACACTTATTTTCAAATGGCCGGACTTGCCGGAATCACAGTTCCTAAAATAAGGCTTTTAGAAGAACCGGAGGGTACCGCACATTTTGTTATTGAACGTTTTGACTGTAGCGGTACCGACGAGCAATTTCATATGCATTCATTTGCAGGTATTCTCGGTGTCGATTTCCGGCAGGCAGATCTTGACTATTCCCGCCTTTTGCGGACTGTATCTGAACTTTGTCTTGATTCTGCACAAACTCAGGAAATATTCAGGCGTATGGTATTTAATTTTCTTGGTTCAAACCGTGACGATCATGGAAAAAATTTTTCATTTCTTATGAATAAAAGCGGAAAATGGTTTATTTCTCCGGCATACGACATCTCATATTCATCCGGAGAACAAGGATTGCATGCAATGTCAGCGCTCGGTAAAAGACGCAACCTTGATAAAAAAGACTTTTTAACGCTTGCAGAAAACTTCGATATCCGCAAACCGGAAAATATCATCGAAAATGTACGTATGGCACTGTGTTCCTGGACGGACCTCGCCGGCGAAAACCGTGTACCAGAAAAATATATCCGTTCAATTAACGAAAGAATACACGAAAACCTGCACCGGCTGTAAGAGGCTATTACTATACACTGTAGACGAAAAGGGACGTGGATTACGCAAATTTTTTATTGAGCAAAAGTATGCCTTTACCAGGCATGAAAGAAAGTAAAATTGTATTTTTAAACGGACGTATGAAATGCAATGATATAATATACTTATTCACAAGTAATTAATCTGTGTATTAGCCTGCCGGAATTTACATATTCAGTTTATTTCATAATCAAGGAGCATTTATGTCATCAATCACTTTAAAGGGAACACCGATCCATACATCAGGCGAATTACCCAAAACAGGTACACACGCGCCTGATTTTCTTTTAACCAAAACTGATTTATCCGATGTTTCCTTACAGACATACGCAGGTAAAACCGTAATTCTGAATATCTTTCCAAGTATTGATACACCGGTGTGCGCAGCATCGGTGCGTAAATTTAACCAGGAAGTCAGCGCAATCCCGGATACGGCAGTTCTCTGTGTTTCACGTGATCTTCCTTTCGCGCTGAAAAGGTTTTGCGGCGCTGAAAATTTGAATAACGTCATTCCTGTATCTGAACTTAGAAATCAGGATTTTGGTTACCGTTATGGGCTGAGGATTACTGACGGTCCGTTAGCCGGGCTTATAGCCAGGGCTGTGGTAATTATTAACAAAAAAGGTATAATTATTTATACACAGCTTGTGCCTGAAATTGCTCAGGAACCTGATTATAATAGTGCAATAACTGCTGCGAAACAATAAGAGAATTTGCGATAATAAAATTCAAATTGGAGTAAAAAATGTTTGATTATGCATCCCAGCGTTATATTCATCTCGATTTTCATACACCAGGATTTGTTGATGTAGGAAAAAAATTCAATGCACGGGAATTCGGCGATACACTTGAAAAAGCGAAAGTGAATTCCATCGCAGTTTTTGCGCTTTGTCATCACGGGTATACATATTATCCTTCAAAAATCGGCGTAACGCATCCGCGTATGAAAATTGATCTTCTCGGCCTTATGACCGAAGAATTAAAAAAACGCGGTATTCAGTGTGTTATTTATTTTTCACAAAATGTAAATGAAACACTGAGCGGAGCGCACCCCGAATTCGTTGCATGCAACAAAGACGGCAGTCCGGTGAATTCACAAATACTATTAAGCGGAGACGAACTGTATTGGCGGTGGCTCTGTCCCAATCGGGAGAACTGGATTGAAACATATCTTCTTCCGCTTGTAAAAGAATCACTTTCTGCCTACCATGCCGATGGCATCTTTATTGATATGGCAGGGTATCTGCCGGGAAGCTGTTTCTGCAGCGCCTGCCGCGGGAAAATGTCTGCCGCCGGCCTTGATATAAATAACCCTGATCAGCACAGCGACTTTCTCGTCCGTACCAATCAGGAGGTAGCAAAAAAACTCCGCTCGCTCCTCAATACTATCCGTCCGGATATGCGTTTTCTCGAGGGGGCGTTTAACCGGATGGGAGACGCACACAATGCAAAAGGCGTTCTCAGCGAATTTTATCTTGAGACGCTTCCCGTACAGGTCGGATGGTTCATGTTTCCTTTTCTTTCCCGTTATTTCAGGAATATCGGTCTTCCGGTAATGGGTCTTACCGGAAGGTTTTTAAATAACTGGGGGGATTTCGGCACTTTAAAAACTGCGCATCAGCTTAAAGTAGAACTCGCCACGCATCTCGCTGCCGGTCTTCCTTCGGGTGTCGGCGATCATATGCATTTCTGCGGACGGCTTGACAAACCTGTGTATAAAGTAATCGGGGAAGCATTTTCTTTTCTTGAAACAAGGCAGCCTCTATGCGTAGGCGGTGAACCGCTGACAGAAATTGCTGTTCCTGTACCAAAACGGCTGTCTGCTATTGCAGCTACGCTCGCACGTGCAGGCAATGCGCCCTATAATCCCATGACCGCGGTAACTGGTCTTACAAAAATGCTTACCGAGCTGCATTTTCAGTGGGATGTTTCTTCTGATCAGTCCGTATACAATAAATGCGGCGCGGTAATTCTTAATCATAATACCTGTGAAATGGAGGATGTCGAAGCGTTAATTACTTTTGTAACAAACGGCGGATTACTGATTGCCTGTCACGAAGGGCTTAATGCGAAAACACCCGAAGCAACTGTACGCCTGCAGCAGTTTCTCGGCCTCAATGAAGTTACTTTACTGTCTGACCCGGGAGTGTATTATGCACCTGCTTTGCCGAAGCTGAAAAAAAATATTCCCGCGATGCCTGTATATACACACAGCCGGAGTTACGCACTCCGAGGCGATCCGGAAACTGAAACCGCTGCAGTACTTTTGAAAAGCCCGTGTATACGGTCACGGGATACTTTTTACGGACATTTCCATGGCGCACCTGCAAAAAGACATGGACCGGCGGTTACAATAATCCGGAGAGGAAAGGGCACTGCTGCTGCAATCGGTCCTTCATTATTTTATTCCTATATGAAAAGCGGTAATGTGCATCACGCGGTTTTAATTAATAATATTCTGTCGCAGTATTTTCCCGGAGACCGGCGAAAAATAAAAACTAATGCACCGGGTGTGGTCGAACTCGCCCTCAGCAAAAAAAGTGATTGTGTAATTCTGCAGGCCGTACCGTTTATCGCAAGCCGCCGGCATTCTGAAAGTTTTGAAACGCTCAATGATACAGTCGCCCTTCATGGAGTAAAAGTGTCTCTTCAGGTTCCCGGCGGCGTGAAGGGGGTGACGGATGCAGTGTCAAAAAAGAATATTAAATTTACATTTAAAGACGGATGGGTCAGTTTTGGTTTGCCGCCGTTTAAAGAGCATTTTGTAGCGCATGTGCGCATCTAATTATTCGGGCGGCGTCTTTGCCCCCTGAACGTCGGGGACTAACAGTCTATTTCTATCAATTCCATATGGGGAGCTGCATTAAGCATCTCCGCTTTCCCGGAAGCAGTAACTCTTAGTCCGTTTTCCCACCGAAGACCAAAATCCTTTGCGTGAAAAAATGTATCTGCCTGAAATGTCATATTTTCCTTGAGTTCATACCCGCTGATGCTCTCCATCCAGGGCTGTTCTACCTCAATCAGTCCGAGTCCGTGACAGGGACCATACAGATAATATTTACTCATGCCGTCTTTTTTAACGCACTCTTCGTATTTAATGGCGACTTCTTTTGCTATGACACCTGCCTGTACCCATTCGTATGTTTTATAATGCATTTTCATGCCGTATTCAATAAGCATTTTTTGTTCGTCATTCATTTTTCCCAGACAGAACGGACGGCCGACTGAAGGTGAATAGCCGTCTACCTTACCGCCAACATTGATCTGAATGATATCACCTTTTTCAAGTAACCGGTGAGTTGCTCTGGAAATTGCATTTGTTGTTTTTACACCACCGAAAGAATACACAGTATGCGCTTCACATTCTGCGCCATTTGAGTACAGTGCATTAATCGCAACACCGGTTAACTGAAGCTCCGTCATACCCGGCTTCGCTGCTTTGAGCATTTCTTCCAGTGCAATTTCACCCAGACGCAGCCCCTCCCGGAGACAGGCCAGCTCAGCCGGGGATTTTACCGATCTGAGTTTTGTTGTTATATGATCCGCATTGACAATTTCCGCATCCGGATATGCTTCTCTCAGTCCGTTATACATAGCCATATTGGTACATAAGTATCCGGCAACTCCGATTCTTTTGACTTTTTTAACGCCAATTGAATCAAAAACTTTATTATAACTGCTTCCTGCAGATCCGGGATATGAAGGGTCTGCGGTCTCGCGGTATTCTTTCATAAGATGAATATTTTTAATTTTAGACCGTCCCGCTGAAAATTCTTTTGATTCCAGACCAGCCATCAGAGCGGCCTGGCCATCGAGGGCTATTGCGACACCGCCCATTTCAAATAGCGGCCAGTACGCGGAAAAATACCGCACATTTGAATAGTCTGCCTCGTTTGAATTAGCTACCAGCACGTCCAGACCTGCTGCGGTGATAAGAGGAGCAGCTTTTTTTACACGATCAAGATACTCATTTTCGGGTATAACAAATTTATTACTCATAAAACATCCTTATAATAAAATTTTGGCAGACACAACTGCAGCAACATTATAACAAGTAATGAGCGAGTTTGCAATACGCGTGAAATCGTGAAATTAAAAATCTTTATATCGTAATATTCCACTGCAGTTTTCTCTAGATTGTACTGGACGGAGGATAGATGAATATTTTGAAAAAACCCGCAAAGCAAATATGGATAAATGAATGTATTTTTCAGGGAACAGATCCGCATTTTGGATTGCGTGTCTGGCAGCTGACTTCAAGTCCGCTTGCTGCGGATAATGTGTACTGCGAGCAGCTTTATACCAGTGCTGACGGCAGCCGGATAGCGCTAAGGCGGTTTTCCCGTCCGGAGTATACTACACCATGTGAGCTTTGGGTCGGCGATCTCAATACTCACAAAACTACTTTTATTTGTGAAGGCTTTACCGGACTGGGTGCTTCCAATCCCTATAGTGACCGTATATTTTTTCTTCATACATCAGGCGGTAAAGAGACTTTGTGTGCGCTCAATCTTAAAACACTGGATTTACAAACGGTTCTTGACCTGGGAAAAGGAAGTGAAGCAGTCAGTCTTGCGGTAACTGCCGATGAAAAATATTTAGTACGCGGTCCGCATTATCTTGGTGAAAAAAAATACGGGTTAAGCCGGATATCGCTTGAAAGCGGTGAGTCAGGAATGTTTTTTGAAATTGATGAAATGTGCAATCCCCATCTTCAGTGCGATCCGTCTTCAGACAAGCGCATTATGGTTCAGTTAAACCGCGGTATGGAAACAGACGAATATGGGAACATCACAAAACTTGCCGGCGGCGAAGGCGCAACAATTTTTTCAGTTGATATTGAAGGAAATAATTTTCAGTACTTTCCGGCTGCAGCTCCTCATACGACAATGCTTACCGGTCACGAGTGCTGGCTTGCCAAAACAGGCAAATCAGTGTTTACCACCTGTGATGTGTATACTCCCCATGGCAAGCCCCTGGGGGGGGATGTGTATATGGCTGCTCCTGCGGATATAAAACCTGAGCTGCTCTTATCAGGTCTTGCCTGCAACCATATTTCTGCCGCTTCTGATGGAAGATTTTTTATCGTGGATGATTTTAAGGGAGGGCATATTCATATCGGTTCGATAGAGAGCAGAAGATCTCTGGCTATTTGTTCACCTGCAATTGTTTTAGGCAGACCCCAGTACTCGCATCCCCATGCGTATCTGACCCCAGGAAATAAATGGCTTGTGTATAATGTATGCCGCGGGGGGCTTGCGCATGTTCATATCGGAGAAATACCCGAAGGTGTGCTTGATACGCTGTAGGGAGGAATAGTTAAAATACTCTGGAAGCGCCATAATTTTTTTATCTACTGTGCATTATGCCGGACTGAAAAACTTCGTAAGGCGCCTTTAAAAAATTTTACTTTTTTACCGGTAATATCTTTGTGATCCGTTGAAAAGCCGCCAAAAATAGCCGTCGTAGGTACTGCGCCTCTTAAAAGAAAGGGAAACTGCTCAGTTTTCCCGTTAATAGTGAATGATATTTTCTGCATATCATATATTACCTGTACCTTTGCCCATTTTTTTGCAGGGAAATCGAGTGTAAGCGGAAAAGTCGTTATATTAGCATTATAATTCGGTCCCATGCTCGCGTACCCGGCTTGCAGTTTTTCATCGATTATATAAAGCAGAATTGAACCCTCCTTATGGCTTGTGTGCCTGAAAAGCACCTGATTATCCCCGGATAGTGTTTTACATTCAAACTCCAGAGTAAAACTTCCCGGAGGAAGTATCTCATGGGGGAACCATATATAATTTCCAATGCCGTCAAATTCAAGAATCCATTCGCCGTTTTTTTCCTGTTTCCACTGTGGACTTGTTTTGTTTATATTGGCCGGCATATTACCATAACGAAAGGGTTCTCCGTAATCAAAACCGCCTCCAAGATACGCGTCCATTGCAGGGTCGTGTTCGTCTCTCAGGAAAGCGCCAAATTCAGGTGTAAATTTATAATTAACCGCTAATATTCTCCCGGAGTCGACCTTTGTACTTACCGCGCTTCCTAAACTTGAAGAAAACAAAACCATTCTTTCGGATTTTCCCGATTCCCGGACTGCTTTACAGATTGGCGCGGAACGAAAAATTTTCCCAGTTTTCGTTATTGCCCGAATCTGAAAAAATGGTGCAGCTGAATATGAAGTAATATCTGCGGTAAAAGAGATCTCCTTCGCATTGAGGTGTTGGGGATGATCAGCCGGAGTGTCCATGCACTCGATCTGAAACATTGTGATGTCAGGTAATTCAACCGCAATTTTTTCTTTTTTTAATAATTCCGTAACCGGAACCGAAAAATCACCAAGCCCTTCGATAGAAAAGTCAATTACTGCATTCTGAGCAGTCCTTGGTACCACGAGCGTCATCATTGCACCATGCCTGAAAAACAGAAGTCTGCCCTGCACAGTATCATCTTTCTTCTCCCATGTCCCGAACCCCGCATAAGGTTTGCTCCAAGGCTTGAATTGAAAATCTCCGGTGTTTTTTATCCTGATTGTAACGTTTCTTTCCACAGTGTTTCGGGTAGAAAACCCTGCAAGAAAAATATGATTTTTTTTACGATCAAACTCATTCAGCGGATCAACCGCGTGCAGCTCCTTTTCATCACCGGTAATTTCAACCGATGCAAGCTCTTCATCAGTTCTGATTTCCCCTGCTGCGGTAAATACTCCTTTAGATTTTCCTGCCGTTACTGAAAAAGTAATTTTTTCAGGCCGCAGCATGTCTCTCAGAGGCTGTCTCACTTCTTTAAAATTCCAGCACACACCGGGAACGATGCGGGTATACTGAAGACCGGTTATGGTAATACTTTTGTTACTCATTCCGCGTATCTCCAGTTCGGGAATTATCGCTAATGCGTTATTGTATGTAAGAGTCGGAACATTATACGTGATAGCAGTCAGTTTATTAACGGTTAACGTATCTTCCGGCAGCGCCAAAAGGATTTTTTGGTCCTGATCCTTTAAAATCACCCGTACAGTGTATTTTTGAGTACTATCCGCATCAGGCACATTAAGGATTTCGATACGATACTTTTCTCCCAGAGAAATAACCTGCCGGGAAGATACAATACAATTTGGAATAGCAGGATCGTCTCCCTTATTTGGACTTAGGGGATTCCCTTTGAGAATACAGCTGTAAAATTTGATAATCCGCTGCATTGCTTTTCCATTGTAAACAGTCGGCTGAAAACAGGTATTTTCATTAACTTCATTCCACTCAACCAGGGAAATAATGTCAGGATTAAAAAGCAGTGCGGTATCCATTGCCTGACGCAGCTGTTCGGTTCCATACTCTGCCTCATTAACACCGGAGTGGCAGCCTATGTACCCATGCCGCACATTAAATCCAATCATTTTACCAGTGTACTCATTTTCAGCAAGCACTTTTTCAAACATCGGCACAGTATATTTTTCATCCAAATCATAGTTAAATTGTTTGGACAAAGTATAATTGCCCAGGGCATCCCGCAGCATTCCATAATTAAAAATAATAAGACCATCGGCTGCGGCAAGTTCAGTTTTCAGACTCTTCGTCATTTCCTCCACAGCTTTTTTTATCTGTGTCTTATCTTTCGAAAATTCCGCGTACAGCCCGCCTACCCAAAAATCGTTAAATAAAAGGATATCACCGCAGCCGTCGGCGGCAAGTTTTTTACGCGTTTCTATCAGGTTGGTAACAGGCATTTTCTGATAGGAAAAAAAGGGAACCTTTCCGTTTATTCTGGGAGAATAACTGCTGCTCATCGCGAGTTTGGCATTATTCAGATAAATATCATAGGGAACCGCGGGGCTCCATGCCAGGCCCGGCATAAATTCAAAATTCTGAATTTTTGAATCCTGGAAAATGGTCAAATATTTACCATAGCGATCCTTGTATGCAGATCCCAAAATGGTGAAACCATCGATTTCATATTCCTGAGCGATTTTCATCTCTTTAACAAACCCGACGGCTTCGCAATTGGATTCTGTACGTATTTGCCGGTCAAGAAACAAAGGCCGGTCTATCCAGCGATTAAGATAGTTATTATAAATATCATACGGCTGTATCCGCGCATAGATAAGGGGTTTGGCCGTGACCCTTTTGCGTTTTCCGATTTTGAGTGTGGAAGTTACCTCCGATCGTTGATAGGTTAATTCAGGCGCCTTTTTTGTGGCTATATTTACGGGGTCCAGTGTAGAGATCGGAATCCGTACTACACATTTCTCCCCCATGTCCGATCGGCTTGATCCGCTGGAATACAACATTAAAACCAGTGTAACAATACAGTCATACTCGTCTTTTTTTACATCAAAATCCAATAAAAGATCAAGCTGATTTTTATTGATTTGCATTCTGGTGTGTATCTTTTTTTTGTACGAAGTGTTATAATACATTGGGAAAGTGATGCCTTCTTTATTAAGCAGCATCAGAACATCGGTCCCCTGAAGGGAGACGGGGCTGGAACGGCCGGTGGTAATGTCATTATCAAGATCAAGGTAAATACTGACACTGTCATCATTTTTGAATGCAATGTTTTTACTAAATGTCAATTTGAAGACAATTTCATTTCCGATTACATTGCAGGCTTCGAGCTGTACTAATTGATTTGGCATGTCCCGGGTTTCTTCATCCGAAATAGCATTAAAATTCCTTTCCCGGATCATAGTACATTCCTGCCCCCGATAATCAATTGTGTTTATTCCCCCTGTTTCTTCTGCATACAGGGGGCAGTATATTTTTAAAAAAACAAATACCAAAGACAAAGACCATGTACTTTTCATAATATCCATCCTTTCCGCTGCAGGAGATCTGATTTTGTATTCAACTATTTTACTCTTTTGCAGTTTTTTCCGCAAACGCAAAACAACTGAGAAATTAAATAGCTTTTGTCGACCCGGAAACATTTTTTCACCGCCGCGCGCGCCGGGAATCTGCTGCGGGGTAATGGGGAGGGGTGGCATTAGTCGCTGCGAGACAGCTTCCCCATTTAGATGGGGAAGCGAAAAAAACGAGAAATACCACTGAAACTAAAAGTTTGCGTTTCCTTTGTACGCTTGTATTGACTTCGTCAAGGATATCGATTAAAATTATTAATACACAGGATCGTACTATGCCGACAGCATTAGAAAACCGGGATCATTTGCGCCAGGAAGTCCGCCAGCAAATCGATGTTCTCGGATTTTTTTTTTTGCCATAGTCATCATACCTATGGTAACGGAATTATGAGCTATCTGCAATCTTTTCAGTAACATTATTTATGAGGTAAAAGGCTTGTGTTGACAGAATAGGTTTTTTAATATATTATTTAGACACGCTATGCGGTATTGTTTTGTGATAATAATGCTATTACATTGGGCAGCGGCTTCCGCAACGAATATGAACCCGATTACTGTTTTCATCGAAACCGGATTCGGCTCCTGCGACGATGTTTTAAGTTATAAAACACGGGCCGCGCGGGGGCTTATTTATTATCATATTCCGCGGATTTCGATTGCCAGAGCTGTCAGGCTCAATACGCTGCTTGGGGGCGGCGTTTCGTTTGTTCCGGTTACCCGGGTTACAACGCCGTCCAAAAATTATGATGAAACTTATTCAACGTCTGCAGGTTGGGGGGTAGGGCTGCTGGTGCGCAGATATACACCGCTTTCTGCCTTGGTATCCGCGAATCGAAAACTTACGTGGGAAATTGACGCCGGGATGCGATTCAGTCCGGCTTATAGCGATGGACATGCGGGAAGGATTTCGATTACTTCTGGCGTGCTGCGTGATTCAGCGTGGCACGGTTTTTCGCTGGCTTATTCTCTGGGATTTTTCTTCGAACGCGATTGTGTTTCATTCAGCTATGACCTGTTGATGGGCTGGTGTTTTTCTCCGAATTAGCTTTTTTCTCTGCAAGGAAAGCGCCTCGTTAAGTGACTGCACCGGGTCGATCAAGATGATTAAAAAAGCTCGGAATCGGCGATCTTTTATGGTAAATGAGTATTTTAAATGGCGACGCAGAAGGTATCTGACTTCTCCCATGATTGCGCCAACCGTAGAAGTGGACATGATATCCTGGGTGGATGGGCGCTCCGCGCATGCTTCAATGCCATATTCCCAGAGTAATGAATTGTAAGTGCTGAACAGAAAAGAACCGAACACTCCATAGCCGCGGTTGCGGGCCAGTAAGTAGGCCTCGCCCCCGAGCAGTGGATGCCCAGGTACATTTATCAGAAAGAAATTCTTGTCCCAATCTGGAAAATGACTGTACGCATATTGGTAGTTTTTCAAGCTGCGCCCCTGCCAATCTGACACTTCTCGGGGCATGCGGTCCCAGAAAAGATAGGTCATTGCAAAAAAACCGCCTGTGATAATGAAGGGAGATATTCTGTTAGTTCTCGGCTGCGTCAGATAAAAGGGTTCAATCTTAGTGTCTGTGTGTGCGCTGAGAAATATTGACGGAAAGCAAAAACTGATGGTGAAAAATATAAGAAATCTTCGGTCGGAAGGTGTCATTTTTCAATAAAAAGTGTGAGGCCGACGCCCAGATCGGGCGAATCATTGGCTTCCATGGCTAATGGACGTATTTTCCGTATGCCGCTGTCCTCGTTGATAAAAATCATAAACGATGGAGCCGGGCTGCGTGATCGATGACAGAGAGAGAGAGCAAACCATTTAGTGCTGTCGAATAAAGCAGGCAGCCCAGAGGAAACGTACTCATTCGATGTCAGCTGGCTCGATCCCGCGATATACCAAGCTTCGCGTGTGTACATGGCGCTGAGGTACTTGGTGGTGAACTGAAAAGATGTTGAGACGCCAATCTTCAGAATGGCCGCAAAAATAAAGCCAGCTTGCCAGGGATTGACTGTCAATGCGTGGCGGCTGTAATTGGAAAAGCCGAGGTACATCGCTGCTACTGATGAGACTAACTGAAACCTGTTGAAACCGAAAATTGAATCGATACCAATCGCGCCTTCCGGAGACAACGTGACACGACGGTCGATCCCGCCAGTGAGTGGAAGGAGAGAGATAAAGGTGTCAGCTGACACGAAGCGCTTCCTGATAAGAGTATACGAAGTTTTTAATCGCGGCACTGAATTAATTACGAATGGCTGCGTGAGTAAAGCTGAATTATTCAGGTTAATATTTACCTGATTTTTTTTCGCGAGTGGCCTCTGATGGTCGCGGATGCCGAGCGCGTTGTGGAATGTCTCAATGCCGGGATCCATAAAGCCGCCACTGATAATGAATATCGAGGAACAGAATGAAAATGTTAATCGGGAAACGGGGCGATAACTGACAAGAAAGCGCTGCTCCGTGATCTCTCCATCAAAACCGTAGGTAAATAATCTGCATGTTTCTGCATTGGAGAACGTGTGCTCGCGAGTCCAGATGTTGTTTTGCGCTATCGACAGCTCTAAGCTGATTCTGTTGGTCTGTCGAGGATTGTAAAGCGTTACATCAACGTGTGCGAGTCGAACAGGATTTGCGCTGATGAACGAGTACACGAGTTGCCCGCACGATAGCTCATTGACGGCGAGCGGGATGACGAAAATGATCAAGCTGACACAGCGGTAACACATCATGTAAGCGTGGAGGGGTACGGATTTGTCGCGCTCAAGCCACACAAAAGAACAGCTTATCAAACTTTTTCATGATGTAAGTTTTCTCCTGTGTTTCAAGCCGCGTACCGGGGTAATCTGCACACTCGAGGTTGCGCGCCTCGGCGAATCCGATTGCGCCGGTGAGCAGCGCGCCGAGCAGGTTTGCCTTCCAGAAAACATATAAGAGCTTGCATTAGTTAACCATTCAGCACTTTACGGAAACATAATACAATAATTCACATATTTTTTCAATATTTCCTTTTAGCTCATAATTAATGTTACCGAAAAGATAGCGGATAGCTCATAATTCGTGTTACCATAGGGATTATGACTATGGCAACAAAAAATGAGATATTTAATCGATATGTAAATGAATA
>Ga0180008_1000737_pt1 | contig 24352 bp, 27 predicted proteins | sample MM_PW_MetaG_FD_121121 | JGI IMG/M metagenome (GOLD analysis project Ga0180008, IMG submission 121121) | Groundwater microbial communities from the Aspo Hard Rock Laboratory (HRL) deep subsurface site, Sweden - MM_PW_MetaG | ecosystem: Environmental > Aquatic > Deep subsurface > Groundwater...
CCCACTTACATTTTTGTGGCTTGCCAAATGTCTAAATTTCGACGACCTGAACAACTCGACTTACTGCCCTACATAGCGAAATGGCTTGCGCTTGCTGGTCTTGTAGCTCTTTTGGCAGGCTCTGCTTCTGCGTTATTTCTCCTCTCCTTGGATCATGCCACTCAGTGGCGAGAAAGCCATCCATGGGTGATCTGGCTCCTGCCAGTTGCTGGCTTTGCGGTGGGACTTGCGTATCACTTGATAGGCAAACCAGTTGATGCCGGAAACAACCTGATCATCGATGAGATCCACGATCCTAAGAAAATCGTGCCTTTGCGCATGGTGCCGATGGTGCTAATCGGAACCGTGGTTTCTCACCTCTTCGGTGCATCTGTGGGACGTGAGGGTACGGCGGTGCAGATGGGCGGCGCCCTTGCCGATCAACTGACACATGTCTTCCGTCTACGTCGAGAAGATCGCCGTGTAATTCTCATGGCTGGTATCAGTGCTGGCTTTGCGTCCGTCTTCGGCACTCCTCTTGCGGGAGCGTTGTTCGGACTTGAAGTATTGGCCATTGGACGTATGCGTTACGACGCGCTGTTCCCTTGCGTGGTTGCCGCAATCGTTGCTGACCAGGTGGGGCAAGCATGGGGAGTGGTTCATACACATTACGTCATTGGCGAAGTGGTTCCCGTGCAGCTCTGGAGCGTCATGGCTGTGGTCGCCGCTGGGATTATCTTCGGCCTCACTGGCCTGCTATTCGCGACAGCGACCCACAAGCTCGGGGCCTTCGTTAAGCGGCTTATCACCTATTCACCATTAAGACCCTTCGCCGGCGGTCTGCTGATCGCGGTCGCCGTGTGGGCGCTCGGTAGTAACCATTACATCGACGTCGATAAGTACATCGGACTGGGCATTCCGAGCATCGTCCAATCCTTTCAAATGCCAATGGCTCCTTGGGACTGGCTTGGAAAGATGTTGTTCACCGTTGTCTCCCTGGGGACTGGATTCAAGGGCGGCGAAGTCACTCCGCTGTTTTACATTGGGGCCACCCTGGGGAACGCAGTAGCGCCCCTCTTGCACCTACCCTTCGGCATGCTGGCTGGAATCGGTTTTGTCGCAGTCTTTGCCGGTGCTGCTAATACACCACTGGCAACCATCGTCATGGCCATGGAACTGTTCGGGCCCGAGATTGCTCCGCTCGCGGCCATTGCCTGTATCGCCAGTTACCTCGTGTCCGGACACACCGGGATCTATCACGCCCAACGCGTTGGTCACAGCAAGCATCATCGCCCGCTACCGGATGAAATCCGACTCTCCGATATCAAGCAATTCCATGCTCAAAGTGAATCCGCCAGCGAGCGCAAAGCGACTCTTATGGGGGAAGAGAAATGACCGAACATCACCAAGATCGCCTGACAGCTTTGCAGCTCTATTTTCCTGGTGCTAGCAGGGCTCGAGTGACTAACTTCTGGCATCACCTGAGTGCGCCCGCGCTTGCCCAGCACCTACTTAAAGTGGCCCAAAAAGCCAAGATTGAGCAAGTCATGCTGAAGCCGATTTCCGCAGGCTATTTGCCGGGCCATCGCATTTCCCACCATCACCCGGAGCTCGGTGATATGCGTCATCCCCAGTGCCTGGAATTGCTGGATACAGAGAGCAAGCTGCGCACCTTCCTGCGCGAGCACGCCGATGAGCTACGCAAAGTGCGGGCAGTTCTCCTCTTATGCGAGTTACCGCTCAGTGACGCTTCGTAATTTAGGTTGAAGAAATAGGCTGACCGAAGCGCTGGTCGCTCTCCCCACATTAGAGGATGTTGCTATGAACGGCTTTCAAGTGACGTTTTTCACTGAACAGAGTACCAACTACCAGCACCTTCCACTGGGGGAGTGGCTGGTCGACTTCGCCAAGCGACAAGGTGTTCTGGGAGCAACGCTGGTGAGTGGTACGGAGGGGTTAGATCATTTGGGGCATTTGCATACCGCGCATTTCCTCAGCGGTGCTGATCATCCGGTCACAGTGACGATATCCACTGATCAGCCTGGGTGCGAGAAGTTGCTGGAGGCATTGGCCAAGGAGGCGTTTTCGCTGAGCTTTATCAAATTGCCCATCGAGTACGGTCGAGTGGGCCAGGCGGAAAACTAAAAACAGATCGTCTTGGACATCTAACAAAAAGGATAAACGCCATGTACCGAGTTTATAACCTACGTCCACAGCCAGCCCCCGCTAACTGGGCTCGTGACAATAGGCACCTCATCGTGGGTCTGGTTTTTTGGTCACTTTTTCTTGCGGGCATTGCAGGTAGCCAGCGCGTATCGAGTGATGGTTGGTACGTCGTAACCCAGCTTGAGGGCGCCTTGGTGACGATGCGTATGCCCAGTGAGAAATCCTGCAAGGCCGATGTGGCCCAGACCTGTGTACCTGGCTACGAGCTGAGAGCACAGCAACGTTGAACGTTACGAGCGCGACGGTGGTGGGCAATCCAAAAATGAGATTGCGAATTGGAGCTCGCCGACGTCAGCTCATCAAAACCACTTTAGAGAAATGGGAGACCACATGAGCGCAGTGATGCCGAGCATCGTATTTGGGCTTGTGATGGGCAGGTTTTTTACAGGATCCGTCTATGAATTCGCCGCGCTTTTCGTCGTAAGCGTTGGAGTGTCGTTGCTGACCTTTCATCTGCTAATTCAAAGACGGGCCAGGCTACAAGCCCAGACTGCGTACTGCTGCTCTGTGATGGTTGCGTCCAACCAAATGCTGGAGCTTTTCCAGATGGCAAAGGGAGGGCAGTTCATGCCCTTGGTTGGGGAGATTCCTGAACTAATTATTGGAGGTTTCTTGGTTCCCGCAATTGCGGTGGCGACAGTCCAGCTGTTCAGGATACTCCGCGAGAGCTGACGTTCGACCCAGAGGCCTCTCAACGTATTCGCATGGTTAATGATGTTCCTGAATCGTTTCTTGGAGAAGATCAATGAAAACGCAAATCCAGGCTATTCATGCTCGTGAAATTCTCGACTCACGCGGTAACCCAACCGTAGAAGTCGACGTCACATTGGAGTCCGGAGCTCGGGGTCGGGCATCGGTTCCATCCGGTGCGTCTACAGGCGTTCACGAAGCAGTCGAGTTGCGTGACCAAGATATCCAGCGGTATGCCGGCAAAGGAGTGTTGAAGGCCGTAAGCAATGTGAATACCGAGATACTTGAGTCCCTGATAGGCCAGGATGCAACTGATCAGGAACAGGTAGATCATCTGATGATTAAGCTGGACGGAACCGCTGATAAATCCAGGCTCGGAGGAAACGCCATCTTGGGTGTCAGCCTGGCCGTTGCCAGGGCAGCCGCTTCTGCCATGAACCTGCCGTTGTTCCAGTACCTTGGCGGCGACCAGGCCGCGAGAATGCCCGTGCCGATGTTCAATATCCTCAATGGCGGAGTGCATGCCAATTGGCAAGGGCCTGACTTTCAGGAATTCATGATTGCACCTACAGGCGCAGGCTGCTTCAAGGAAGCCTTACGATGGGGAGCAGAGGTTTATCACGAACTGAAATCGGTACTCAAGGACGCGGGCTACTCCACTGCGGTTGGAGATGAGGGCGGCTTTGCGCCGGCACTCAAGAAAAACTCAGATGCTATCGAGCTGATCATTAAGGCGATTGAAAGGGCCGGCTACACACCTGGTTCTCAGATTGAGATCGCTATCGATCCAGCATCAAGCGGTTTCTTTGAAAACGGCCTTTACCATCTGCGCTCGGAAAATCGCAAGGTCGATGCCCAAGAGCTGATTAGCCTCTATTCCTCATGGGTCGACAAGTACCCGATTGCGGTACTGGAAGATGGCCTCGCGGAAGACGATTGGTCAGGCTGGAAGCTATTGAATGCTGCTCTGGGTGACCGGATAGAGTTGGTGGGAGATGACCTGTTTGTCACCAACGTCGAACGGATTCAGCGAGGAATTACCGAAAAGGTTGCCAACGCTGTGCTGATTAAACCCAATCAAATCGGAACCCTAACAGAGACCAAAGCCGCCATTGAAATGGCCTACGGGGCAAATTGGGGAGCAATGGTTTCTCATCGCAGCGGGGAGACCGTGGACAGCTTCATTGCTGATCTGACGGTCGCCATGGGCACCGGCCATCTCAAGACAGGAGCTCCATGCCGGGGGGAGCGGGTCGAGAAATACAATCAGTTTCTGCGAATAGAAGAGCACCTGGGAAGCCGTGCCATTTATGCAGGACATGATGCGTTTGTACGGTGATATCCACCGATTTGAGGCCAAGCAGATTGAAGCGAGAGAGACGTAATGACCCCGTCCGAGAAGCTGGTCGACTGGAACAAGAGATGGAGAATCCAGAGCGGCATTGTCATTTGTCGAAAGTGTGCGGCGCAGCAGCCCGAGACATTGAGTAATCAACCGTTCGTCCACGGTTTTGGCTGTGCTGACGTCAGTTCACGATTCTCGCAGCCGTGGGGTGACTTGGACGCGATCAGAAAATCGCTCAGCCCTTAGCTGTTAAACCTGCTGGATTGGTAAGCATAAAAAAACCCGAACCACCTGTAACCGTTGGTAAAAACGTCAGCGGCATTAGCCCTTCCTAGACGCTTGGAGATATGAACATGAGCTACGCAGACATCCCAGCTGGCAACGCCATCCCCGATGACTTTTTCACCGTTATCGAGATTCCTGCAAATCACTCGCCGATTAAGTACGAGGTCGACAAGCCAAGCGGACAAATTTTCGTCGACCGCCTCCTCAGCACCCCGATGTTCTATCCGGCCAACTACGGGTTTATCCCGAATACGCTGAGCGACGATGGTGATCCGCTGGACGTCCTGGTGGTTTGCCCTTATCCCGTGTCACCTGGCGTTGTCATTCGCAGCCGCCCGGTTGGTGTGATGTACATGACGGACGAAGCTGGTGCGGATGCCAAGGTGATCGCAGTACCTCATGACAAGCTGAGCTCTATGTACAGCAACGTGAAGGAGTGCTCTGACCTCCCTGCATTGCTGCTCGCACAGATCCAGCACTTCTTCGAAAACTACAAGGCATTGGAGCCGGGTAAGTGGGTGAAGATGGGCCGCTGGGGTAGTGCAGATGAAGCGCGGGAAGAGATTCGCAAATCGGTAGCTGCGTACGTTCCAAAATAGAAAGCGAGCCAGCCTACAGCGCTGAGGTGGGGATAATCCCCACCTCAGCGGCCCTACTCATCAACTGCTTAGGTGAATTGTGCGCATGGAAAAATGGATGGCGTATGCCTTTGTCTCAATGTTTTTTGCCGGGTTCACTTCTGTAATTGCCAAGATGGGACTCGCCGGGATTTCAGGCGAACTCGGTCTGACAATCCGCACGCTATTTGTGTGTGCTTTCGTCCTTATATTCGCTGCTTGGGCCGTTCCTACGCATGAGGTTGCGAGCGTCACTAGCCGAAACCTGTCCTGGCTTGGGCTGTCAGGTGTCACCACAGCATTATCCTGGATTTTTTATTACAAGGCGCTAAAGGTAGGGGATGTTGCCACGGTTGCATTGATCGACAAGGGCAGCGTAGTCGTTGCGATGTTGCTAGCCGGACTGGTGCTTCGAGAAGTTATCACTCTGCGCATGATTGCCGGGGCCGGTCTCATCATCGCTGGCCTATTAGTCATCGCCAAGAAGCCCTGACAGAAGTCAGCCATGACGCCAAACCTTTACAGAGGAGACGAGAAGGATGGCTGCGAGCAAGGGAAGCAAATATGTTGTCGGAATCAGCCCGAGCAACTGACCTCCAATGAAAGTCCCCAAGATAGAGCCGACAGCCATTATAAGAATGAAGGGGCGTTGAGCTCGTATGATGGAAAAGCTCTGGTCACGACTGTAACGTGTAAACCCTACGATCATCGTAGGCAGGCTCACAGCAAGGGAGAGACTGCCAGCGAGTTTAACGTCAGCCCCAAACAGCAGAACGATTGTCGGTATTAAAAGCTCACCACCTGCGACCCCCATCAAAGCAGCAACCACGCCTATTCCGAACCCTGCCGCGATTCCCGTGATAGCCAGGGCTACTCCATGAAACAACGGGATACCCGAGGTGCTCGCCTCATGTCCGAGCAGCAAAGCTACGGCGATACCAACAAGCAGGACAGCCAGAACGCGGTATAGCGTTTTACTTTTGAGCTGGGTAGCCCATCCAGCTCCGAGCCATGCGCCGACGAGGCTTCCCGTTAGCAGCGTAACAATGATGTCCCAACGCTCGAAAACCTGTGCATAGGGGACACTGAAAGCGCGGAACGGTAAGGCTGAGGCGACCACCACCAAGCTCATTGCCTTGTTGAGGATGATTGCCTCCAAGGCGCCAAAGCCAAACAGGCCAATGAGCAAAGGCAGCCTGAACTCAGCACCGCCCAACCCGATCAGACCACCTAAGGCTCCAATTACAGCGCCGCTAGTGAAGACAGCGGGTTTTGCTCTTCTTTCCTTCGGCGCCATTGATTGCCCCAACCCTGAGTTTTCGGTCTTTAATTTTGCACGTCAATACACCCGGACTACCGCATCTATCGCGGAAAGAAACGTTCCTAGCCCTTCGCTACAACTGTTTCAGATTGTTTGCTGAGTCGTTAAAGATATGGCGCGGCTGTTAAAATACTCAGTCTAGTTTTAAGTGCAAGGACAGTGATGAAAGACCATAAGATCCCCGTGGAAACTCCTAGAGCGGCTGCAATTTTGGCTCGTTTCCTGTCGTCGGAGTCCGCCGGCGGTCTTGTCTTGATGGGCGCCGCCCTAGCGGCGTTGATTGTGGCTAATTCGCCTCTTTCCCAAAGCTACTTCTCTGCACTGCACAGCGTCTGGTTAGGCTTGTCGGTTGAGCATTGGGTCAATGACGGCCTGATGGCAATTTTCTTCTTGATGGTCGGATTAGAGATCAAAAGAGAAGTCCTAGCGGGCGGGCTATCTACATGGGGCCAACGTGCACTTCCAGGCTTTGGCGCCATTGGCGGTATGGTTATCCCTGCGCTGATCTACATCGCAGTCAACTGGGGTAATTCTGAGAATTTGAAGGGGTGGGCTATCCCAGCCGCTACCGACATCGCATTCGCCTTGGGCGTCTTGTCGTTGCTGGGGAAGCGAGTTCCTACGTCGCTGAAGGTCTTCCTCGCTGCCTTGGCGATCATTGACGACCTGGGGGCTGTGGTCATCATTGCCTTTTTCTACACCACTGGTCTTTCCATGCCGATGTTGCTGGCATCGCTCGCAACTCTGGTCATTCTGATTGCAATGAATCGACTGGGCGTCAGACGATTGCTCCCATATTTGCTGGTCGGCGGTGTGCTGTGGTTCTTCGTGCTGCAATCGGGAGTGCATGCCACCCTTGCGGGTGTGGCTGTAGCGCTGTGCATCCCAATGGGCAAGCCTGAAGAGGAAGCCCGGTCTCCACTGCTATTCCTAGAGGAAAAGCTGCATATGTGGGTAGCGTTCGCTGTGGTGCCGATTTTTGGCTTTGCCAATGCGGGGGTTTCACTGTCCGGTATTTCCATGGAAAACCTGGTCGATCCGGTTCCGCTGGGTGTAGCTCTGGGGCTGTTGCTGGGCAAGCAGGTCGGCATTTTCCTATTGGCTGCTTTGGCCATTCGTATGGGCTTGGCCAAACTGCCGGAAGGCAGCAATTGGGCACAGCTTTACGGCGTTGCGCTCTTGTGTGGCATCGGCTTCACCATGAGCCTGTTCATCGGAAACCTGGCGTTTGCTGGATCAGCTCACCTGATTGACGAGGTAAAAGTCGGTGTGTTGATCGGTTCGACCTTGGCTGCAATCGGTGGAGTCCTGATTTTGCGACGCAGCGCTGCGCCCGCCATTGTCGCCGCCACGGTTTCTAAATAAGCGTAAGCGAGCCGGCCACGGAGTTTCTCCCTGACAGAAATCCTGTGGCCGGAACATCGTCTCGCGAAGTGAGGTCATCGTGCTTTACGCCACAAGCTGCTGAGATAGCCCCTCAAAGGCTGATTGGCGGCATCAACTCGGACGCGACTTTTTTCAGCATGAACGTTTCGCGCTGAATTGACTTCCCCATCGATGACTCCTGACGCTGCATCACTGCTTCGTTGTGCGATATGGCCTCATGCAGGTTGATCCAGACAGGCCGCATACCATTAGCGATCTCGTGGCTTTCCATTTTCACGGACTTTAGTTCGGGCGCTACTTCGCATTGATAAAAATGCGAGGTCATGTGCATCAGGTCATATTCTGGTTTCCAGTAGGGCCGGTACTCCTCGATGTAACCGTAGTGCTGGAGCACCTGTATTTCACGAGCACCAGTCTCTTCCTCAAGCTCACGCTTCAGGCCTGTGACAATGTCCTCGTCACCATCAAGGCCGCCTCCAGGAAAGCTGAAATCGTTATAGCGCTCGGTGAACAGCAACAGGATCTGTTCATCCCGCATCACGATGCCGCGTGCTGCATGTCGACGGAATACTCTGCCCTGTTTGGATTTCAGCTCGGGGTGAACAATTTCGGTTATGAGTTGCATGTGGTCTCGTTACGGCAAGATCAGTTAGTCATCGTCCAGGGTGGCCATGGCATTTCCGCAGTTCTGGAAATACCGTGGCCAGTGGAACTGGCTCAGCGAAGCAGCAATACGGGTAGAGTGGCTGTTCGCAGCATCGTTGTGGTCGTACTGCCTACCAAAAACTGCCCGATGCGTGAGTGCCCATAGGCACCCATGACCAGCAAATCAATGCCGTGCTCTGCTTGATAAGCGTGCAGAGCCGACTCAACGTCTCCTTGTCGGTTCTCTGCATGGACTACGAAGCCTGATGAGAGAAGCATGCTTCTGGCTTTTTCCAGCGCCTCTCGATTTCCTTCCGAGTCAACACTAACCATAACAAGATGAATGGGTAGGCCTTCGCAAAGCTGGCTGGCGGCAAGCATCTGAATGGTTTTGTAGGCTGTGGGGCTGCCGTCAAACGCGAGCATTACTTTTGCCGGCGTTTTGAAGCTGCTGGCTGTGATCAGGATGGGCCGGTGAATTGTCCGCACTACAGCTTCAATCTGGCTGCCAATGCTGTGTGCACTGCGTGTGCTGTCTTCACCCACTCTTCCGATTACCAATAGTCGAATATCGTCCTGAAGGTCACTGAGACTCTCCAGCAAATGGCCGTGGCGCTGCTTCAGCTCAGGATAAGCAGCACCGAAGATGACAGTCCGCTCCCTGGCTGCTTCAAGCAAATGCTGTCCCTGCTCCAGAGCGAGTCTGGCACGCTGAGCATCCAACGCAGCCAGTTCCTCCAGCAGATGCTCTCGGCTTCCGAGACCAATATTTCCACTCAGGTCAGCTGCTGCTGGGTATTTCTCTTCATCCAATACATGTAGCAAGGTAAGTGGCGCATCTAATTGTTGCGACGCCCATGCTGCGTAATCGCAGACCGCCAGTGAGGATTGTGAGTTATCAATGCATGCCATTACGTGGGTCATTGTCGATCTCCTTAGTGGCTCATGAGCTTGTCGATGGCGTCAGGTTTGTCATGCACGCCAAAGCGGTCAACGATTGTGGCGCTGGCTTCATTCAGGCCTAGTACCTCAACCTCAGCACCTTCGCGACGGAATTTGATTACTACTTTGTCCAAGGCCGCGACGGCAGTGATATCCCAGAAATGCGCTTGGGTCAGATCGATGGTGACTTTCTTGAGTGCTTCTTTGAAGTCGAAACCATTGGTGAATTTTTCAGCCGAGTTGAAAAATACCTGACCTACTACGGTGTACGTGCGGTGTGAGTTTTTTTCATCCAGGCTGGACTTGATGTCGAGGTAGTGCCCGATCTTGTTCGCAAAGAACAGCGAAGCCAGCAGCACGCCCACCAGAACACCATAGGCGAGGTTATGCGTTGCCACGACCACCACAACGGTGGCGACCATCACAATGTTGGTCGAGAGTGGGTGCTGCTTGAGGTTACGCAGAGAATCCCAACTGAAGGTGCCGATGGAGACCATGATCATCACGGCAACTAGCGCAGCCATAGGAATTTTAGACAGCCACTCACCTAGAAAGACGATGAGTAGTAGCAAGAAGACGCCGGCACAAAGTGTCGACAGGCGGGTACGGCCACCTGATTTTACGTTGATGATTGACTGGCCGATCATGGCACAGCCCGCCATACCACCAAGCATGCCAGCAATGATGTTGGAGATGCCTTGGCCTTTGCATTCGCGGTTTTTGTTGCTGGTGGTATCGGTCAGATCATCGACAATGGTTGCGGTCATCATGGACTCAAGCAAGCCAACCACAGCCAAGGCAGCTGAATACGGGAAAATGATGCGCAGGGTTTCAAAGTTCAGCGGGACTTCAGGCCAGAGGAAGATCGGGAGCGTGTCAGGCAGTTGGCCCATGTCACCCACGGTGCGGATATCCAAACCGAGGTAAATGGCGACGGCGGTCAGCGTCAGGATGCACACCAATGGCGAGGGGATCAGCTTGCCGATTTTCGGTACATACGGAAACAGGTAGATGATTCCCAAGCCCGCAGCGGTCATGGCATAGACATGCCAGGTGACATTGGTGAGCTCAGGCAATTGCGCCATGAAAATCAGAATCGCCAATGCGTTTACGAAGCCGGTGACCACTGAGCGTGAAACAAAGCGCATCAGTGAGCCCAGCTTCAGGTAGCCAGCGAGGATTTGAAGTACCCCACAGAGTAATGTGGCTGCCAGCAGATACTGAAGCCCGTGATCTTTTACCAAAGTGACCATGAGCAGTGCCATGGCGCCGGTAGCCGCCGATATCATGCCGGGACGACCGCCAACAAAGGCAATGACAGCACAGATACAGAAAGAGGCGTACAGGCCGACCTTGGGGTCAACGCCGGCAATAATAGAAAAGGCAATAGCTTCGGGGATCAACGCCAGCGCGACGACGAGACCCGCTAGTACGTCCGCACGGACGTTGGAAAACCACGTTTGTTTGAGTGATTGCAGCATCAGAATATCCAAGGCAATGCACCGCACGCACACCAGGCGAAGGGCGAGCGCGTCGATACGAATTCAAATTGTGAGGATTATCTTGCTGCGTGCTTTGAGTGTAAGAACCGGGCATACAGCAGTACGCACCGCGAGCGAAACAGGCGGGTGCGAGGTGTTGCGAGGGGGCATAGCGCTAAGGCGGCGTAGGCTGCCAGTAGATCGATTGGAGTACAGTCATGCTGGTGTTCCTGTAGCTCAAGAGGTAAGGCTGAGCGATAAGTATACAGTCAAGCTATCGTCGATTGCGACCCGCTACCTCGTCTTGGGCGGTTTGTGTTGAGTAATGCCTTTTGGCAATATCACTCGCCTGCGCTCCTTTTTGTCAGTTCTCAACGCGTCGTTAAGGCTCTGAAGCCAGTTAAAATCCCTGAAGGGTACAGTATCCATTCTGGCCCTATAGCGAATGTGCTCACCGCCGCTCTGGGAGCCTTGCTCATAGTGAGTATTGCCAAGATGACCAGCATGCGACCCATGAACCGTCCAATGACAACGTGGAGCTTTTAATCGACCACATCGGCAAGCCAGGGTTACAGCGTCGCACAAGGCGACGCTGTCTCACTCTCTTTGTGAGGGCTAGCAATCATCAACCGTAGAATTTACATTGGGCTACAGAATTACAAGTAAGCGAGACGTACTCGCCATCGCTCACAGGGTCTAGTAAAGATGGACGCATACCAGCGCCGCCGACGCATCCAGTTCTGGTTGGGCTCATTTCCAGTTTTAGTGGGCTTTACCGTTCTAATTCTTGGCTTGATTCTGGCGGGCCAAGGGGCCACGGTAACCCCTCAAGAGCTCGATGGTGTGAGCTTGAGTCAGCAAACGAAATCTGCCTCTCAAATTACCAACCAGAAAGCAGCAATTCTGGCAGTGTCCCAATAGCAGGTGTCCCGATGCAGCAGGTTCAGTAGCTCAGCCCAACGCATGCCTAAGAAACTTGTCGGTAAACGTCCGGCGAAGCCATCTACCCGACGCGCTTATTTCTTCAGTTGATCGCGGTAGACTGGTTGCCGTTGTCTCATCGACCAGATGGCCACTCAAGTAGATGCAGGATTACAGGATGCGCACCATCGGGATCATGGCAGCTATGGCGCTTTTTGGTGTGACTTGCGCAGTTGCCCAAGGTTTTCACGACGCCCCCCTGCAAGCCAAGAATAGCAACACAACCGACTATGCCGACGGGTTTGCTGGTGGGCCCGATTATTGGGACGTCGCCAACCTCTCAAGCGGCGAAACTCTCAACGTACGCAGCGAACCCGGTGCAGGCAAACAGATCGTCGGCACGCTATTGATTGGCGACAGGGTTCGCAACCTGGGATGCAAACAGGCTGGTTCCAGTCGTTGGTGCCAAATCGAAGCTGGCCTGAAACAGAAGCTCACTGGCTGGGTTAACGGCAAGTATCTGCGCGAAGCCGCCGGCCCGCCGCAAGCTGCCACCCCCAGCAGCAATGCCAACTGATTCCCCGATAAGATCATCATCACTGGGCCCCTGCTTCTCATCGGAAACTGAGGTGGATTGTTTGCTATGGTGGCTTTCAGCCGCTATTAGTGAAAGGGAGTTTGAAGAGGGCTTGGAGATGATTTCGAGATTTGTTGTCGTTCCTGCAGTACCCACGGAGACGGGATCAATGCGCAACGGAACGCGCTTTTACTGCGAAACCGCGCCTATAGGCTTCAACATTTATGACAACGAGGAAAAATTGCGTCTGAAGGCAACCTATCAGACGCGAGTAGAGGCTGAGAGTGAGTGCCAACGTCTCAACCTAGAGCTGTTGCAAGGGTGCGGTACTGAACAGGAGCACTTTGCAACGTACCGACGAAGCTCATAAGTTCCGGTTCATGCTGGTTTTCTTAATGGCTCATGAGCTTGTCGATGGCCCCGGGTTTGTCATGCACCGCAAAGCGGTCAACGATTGTTGTGCCGGCTTTATTGAGACCTAGCACTTCAATCTCAGCGCCTTCACGGCGGAACTTGATCACGACCTTATCCAGCGGTGCGACGGCGGTGATATTCCAGAAATGCGCTTGAGTCAGATCGATGGTGACCTTGTTGGCAAAGAACAGGGAGCCCCGTCAGCGCATCTCTTAACGTCGGGATACCGCTCTCTGCTGAAGTAGCCGCCCCAGTGAAGACAACGACATGCTGAGCCTTACGCAATCGCTCAGCGAGGGAGCTGGTGATCATAAGCATTCCTTAGGGCAGGATCTCATTTGGGTGCCGGTGTTATGGTCGCTGGATTCTCATCCAGTTGGTCAAAAGCTAAGGGATCCTGGTTGTCGGCAGTCCGACTGCGTATGCCAATGAGGTGTTTGCTGAGTAGTGCCCCACCCTCTCGCTCATTTTGCGCAACAAGTCGGCATAATCATCAGTGGTTTTACGAACGCTATGAGGTGTGAACAGGCCCGCATCAATATTCGCTTTGCGAGCCCACGAGACACAGATCTTTCTCAGCGCGTCAGACGATAGTGGACGCCCAGGGGCATTGGCGGCACGGAAAATATACTCTCCGTCCGACAACTTCGAGGTCTTGATGTACTGCTCGAACACCGACCTGTGCCTATCGGGAATTGCATCGATTACATTCTTGGTATCACGGCTCTTAACGCCATACACTGCAGCACCGTGCTTCACTCTCGCCGATAGGAGCTCGCTTGCCCGCAGCGCACCCAGCATGCATGCGAACAGAGCCCGATCCATCAAGCTGCCAGATTCAGCAAGGATCTTTTCCAGCGTCTGAACATGCTCCTTGATCAATCCTTGCTGAGCCCCGCTAACCAGTTTGGGTAACAGGCTATGACCAGCATCGTGAGAAACCTGCACACGTTTGAAGGCTACAAGGTTTGTCAGAGGAAGATCGTTTACGAGCCGTTCCAGATTCAGCTCATCTCCGGGCTGCAGGACATTTTTGATGGCTGAACCAATTGCCTGCCTGACGTCGGCTTCTGGCGGTACAGGCTCATCAGGGTGGCAGACCTTTGAGGCTTCGTTGAGATCGTAGAAGTTCTGATAGCCCAGTCCTTGCGCGAGCGCTCTTTGAGCATCTGCAAGCGAAATTGTAGTTGGGCAACGCCAGTGCTGTAGCAACTGCTTGGCCAGGCTTTTAAAGCCATGGTTACGGATCAGGTCTTGTGGATAGACTGGGACGCGCATAGCAATTCTCCGGTGCCAGGGTGTCGGCTGCCCGCTGACTATCGTCGAAATGCGTGCGATAAAGAGGGTGTTTAACCTGTGGCATGGAGCCTTCACGAGCCGACCGTTTGATCCAGGAAGATCAGAGGCCACGAAATTAGCATGTGAATCAGCAGAACGTCTACCGACTAGGGTATCGGGGTTGGTCAGCCGGCTACTAGCGATCTAGCCGTGCACACCTACACCACGGCAGTCGACATATTGGGTGTTTACTCAGGGGAGACGGTATGGCGGACATACAGAAGGCGCGAGGATGATCTACTTCTTCATTGAAGACAGTAATGAGCAGGTAAAGATAGGTCGGGCCAAGGACATTGAGCGCCGCAGAAAAGGCCTTCAAACCGGGAATCCAAGGAAGCTTTTACTTCTGGGATGGATTCGTACAGATGATGACGTGCGGCTGGAAAAGGAGATTCATCGGCATTTCTCTCATCTGCGTGGATCTGGTGAATGGTTCACCCTGGATCCAGCAGATATCTTGCCGATCCTCGAGCACTTTGGCATTGATGGGTTCGTGGGTACGACCGAGGATTCTTTTGAGGTCACCAGCTATGATCGGGATGGTGTGCCTGAGTACCTGGGCGTTTGGAACTGGGGTGACTTGGAGTGGAACGAGTGCTGCCCGTTTTGCGGAAGCTTTTGCGGCATGCACTTTCAAGACGCATCGAGTATGTATCACTGCCTAAACTGCGACACGCTGACAACCTTCGATTTCCTGAGTCGCCAGGAAGAGGAGTGACAGGGCCAGCAGTACGTCGTCATGTCAGGTTGAGGTGGGATCTTGGAACTAGAGCGGGGTCAAAATCAGAGCGCTCGGCTTGATTCTGACCCGTGCTCAATGAGCCCTGCTAGCTGGTTCTCGATCCAAACTCGGCTATCCATTTTTGCAGAGCTATTGCGTCGGCTTCAAAGACATCGAGCTCAAGAGTGCTGCTGGACTTTTCATCTGACTGGGCATGTTCGAATACTGAGTAGCGAGTCATCAGGTCATCAATGAATACACAGTCTTCATTTGATACCTTGGCGACCTTGTGCAGTTTGCCTTGGGTGTTGATCGCACGTCTGAACCGGCCTACGACATCCGCCAAAAGAATGTGCTCAACCGTCTTCTCGACGATCACCCTGAAGTCACTGCATGCGCTTTTGCCGAGCGTCTCGTAATCGTCGATCTCAGCCCTTTCCTGGTGCTTTTTCAGACGCGTGATGGTGTTGTCGATTAATCCGCGAACCGCGCTTTCCGGTTTGAGGTCTCGAGCGCTAGCCGTGGCGACGATGCCAGCCAATTTGTCCATCCTCCTAAGCGAGGTCAGTGTCGGCTTGACGGATGGCATCCCTGGCATCTTGTTCCATTTTTCCGTAACCGCGTCGACCAAAGCCACTAAAGAAAGTCGATGCGTAAAAATAATGACCTGCCTTGTCTGAGACAGAGACACAAGACGCTCGACAACTTTTTCTTCAAAGTCCTGATCAAGCGAAGAAATCGGGTCATCGAAAATGAACGGGGCCAGTTGGTTTGAGCCTGTAGTGTCCGCAAGGAACGCGGCCAGTGCGGCAATCCTGGTTTCGCCCTCGCTCAAGATATAGTCCAGGCCATGGGAGCCATTTGCACCAACTAGGTTCAAGCCGAAGGTGATCTTCCCCTTGCCGCCTGATTTGCTTTGTGGAGCTATTGGCAGGCGGTGGCCGCCGAGGAGCTTTAACTCCTGCAGGAATCTCGTCTGATAACCAGCATCAAGCTCGGTCTTCGCCAGCTCGTTCTTTTTCGTAGTCAGGGTGTTAGTGGCGGCTGAACGTGAGGCTTTGTCTATTGCTGCAACGGTGATCAGCCTTGCCCTTTCAGCGTTGATGGAGGCTTTATTCTGAGAAAGCCATTGCTTGGCCTGGAGTTGCTGGACTCGGCTTTGCATTGCCTGGCGATGCTCATCCTTCAACAAGGCCGACAGGCTAGCTTCTTCTTCTAACAGGTTTGCAGATTTGGTCTTCGTCGCTTCGTTTATGCTCGACCAGTCGAACGGCTGCAAGGTGCCTAAAGGGCTACCCAGTGCAATTTGATCAAGCCGTGCTTTCAACAAACCAAGCCAATTGATCCCATCGGCTTCTTCAAAGCCTAGAGTGGACATATGAACAATCCAGTCGGCTTGTCCTGGAAGAGTTGGCAGTCGCTTTTTGCTATCAGCAAAGCTATTTTCAGCCGTCTTGGCGGTCGTTTCGAGGCCATCGGTCACAAACTTCTCAAACCCTGTCAGGCGGTTTTTTGCGTCCTCGCTGAGGCTTTGGTGGCATAGCACGCAACGTGAGTCAGCTGAGACGTTAGGGAATGCTGTTTCGACGTAGGCTGTGCCGGTGGAGTAGGCACGTGCTTGCTCCCACATTTTCTGCCAAGTTGCTGAACCGACGCCCTCAAGCTCTGCTTTCCCGAAAATGGCTACCGCCGCCTCTTCGCAGGTGCTCCTCGCTTTAGCGGCGGTATTCTTCAGGTGTTCTAGTTCGCCCGCCGTCGCGTCATTCAGGCCCAGCTGAAGTGTAGACATCGCTATTTCAATACTTTTCAGCGCGGTTTTCTCTTTGTTGATGGCCAGAAGGCGACCAGCAATGTCTTTCTCTGCAAGCAAGGCCTCGCTCTCTATACGCTCCCGATCAAGCTGGTCGGTATACAGACATTCCTTATCAATGCTCAAGGGAGTAGTCGTACCTTTTAGGCTCTGAAGCCACTTCGCCTCCGCTGTGTGATTCAGTATCTCTGGAATGTCGGGTAGCGCTTTGCTGAGTAATGCCTTTTCTCCAGCAAGCTCTGCGCTTACGGCGTCTGCTGTGGTGATGAGAGCCGACACAAACTTCATCCGGCTGGGCTCATAGCATGCTTCAGTTCTGCCCATGTATTGCTGGGCAGCCTTGCTGTCAAACACCTGTGCATGCCGTAGAGCTTTATGGGGCCCGCTGGGGATATCCCAATGGACATCAGCTGGCTTTCCGTCAATTGAGACCTTGAAATGTGCACGACACGGCGTAGGCGCTGGGTCAAAGACGTTTCCGTGTATGTCATCCTTGGATCGTGACCCACAGATCTGTTTTAGCAGCCGTGCGAATCCGCTTTTGCCGGTTCCGTTCTGTCCATAGATTACAGACAGATTGCTTTTGCCGAACGGGAGATTGGCACCGGCCTTGATCGCGTTCAACCCATGCACGTCAAGGATTTCTTCGATCCGAAGCAAAGGTCTATTGGCTACCTGCGATAACGTGCCGGGGGTTACGGTCAGAAATCCTGTATCAGTTTCCCCCTTGGCTTCGAGCTTGCAGAGCCTAGCCAGCTCTTTGACTCCATCCTGGTTTAACTGCCGCTTCGAGTCTATGAGCATCCGAGCTGCGGTCTGCAACCACTGAGGACGCGCATTCAGCCACGTCTCGAAATCATCAGCTACTACTGGCTCTATCTCAATCTTCGACATGGCAAACCTACCTCAAGAGGGAACCATTGAGCGTAGGCACAAAGCGGCTTATTGCTATTATTTTTCCATTGAGCTGATTGCAGGATGTAACCGGAAAAAATTGGTGCACACGAATTAAGGCAAAAGATGGTGCAAGCAACGCTTTCCAAGCTGCCAGCAGCACGATGAGGAAGGAACCCTTGGGCCGAAACCTTGCCCAGCCAGTATTCGTCTCACAACAGCCCCACGATACTGAATCAAACCAAAGTTTTTTTATATAATGATCCCGAAAAGGTACATTAAAGCGGTTTATGGTACTTAATGATCCCAAAAGGGGACATTATGAGTGAAGCTGCCTTGCGAATGCTCAACTAAGCTCCTGGCGTAAAACTATCTGGAACCTATACTGGAGGCTTTGTTGAAACTACAGGTAACAGCGCCATGGTGACTTTAGGCCAAATTCAAATGCGAGGATTCTCCACGCTCCACCCCAAGGCGATCAAAGATTTGCTGAAGTCTTGTGCTACCTGTGAAAAATCTGCTCAATCGAGCATGCTTGAAGTTCTTGAGATGTTCGACGCATATCTCACCATCACCGAATTTAATCCAGCCACTGTATGCTCGGACGACTTCGCTGGCCTCAGAGGTTTTCTGAATACAGAAATGGGGCTTACCGAAGAACTTGCTAAAGGCATTACATCGCAGCTATGCGAGATGATTATCGCACTCGGCATTTTGAGTGAAGAAAAAGTTTCATTAGCCCTGAAAGAGTCACCACTTGACTGCAACGAAAAATACGCAGCACGTCAACCGTCTAAATCTCAGCTGCTGATTTATAAATCGCTGTTCCCAACCATGGAACCGGGCGGTGTCGTATACGTGGATTTCGCCTCCCTTGGCTCCGCACTCAACGAATCATCATTACAATTCCTGAGTGGTTTGCTTTCAATACACTTTGCTTCACTTACCACTGAGCAGGCAGAAACTGATGCCGGTCTCATCATCGCATTAACGCAAGGCCTGCTGCATCAAAACCCTAGCGTCGACTTCGGCGATATCAGCCTCTCCATGGCTAAATCAACGAGCTTCATTTCAGGCGCTCGCATCCATGCTGAATGGCAAATGCACAACGCAGGCTACTTCCGTGGAGACGTATATGAAAACTGGAAGCTCATATCAGGTGTAATCCTAAACTTCTTCGTAGCCAACAACATCCTACGCCTTAGCAAATCCGGCCAGCAACTGCTAGCAACCAACTAACTCAACATCGCATTGAAATTCTGCGCTTGGCATCAACGGTTTTAACAAAAAAATCAATGCCGTAGTTTTGCGACTGGAGAGCCTTACGGCATCGTTCTCCATCGCGAGCAGAACTTGCCGACAGGGCTTCAACCTGAAACTCCAGATCTCGGTAGAGCATCCTGGTGGCCCGACTTCGACCCGGAGGCCGTTGCCGACACTGAGCTAACGAGTAAACCTCGTGCGAGCCACGTCGTCCTTGCAGTTCAACCCTACAGGCGGGCAGCGGCACAGGGCACATGGCACCCACCTCCCTATCGAGGAGCTGGCAAACCTTGTGCCCTTGGACTGCTATGTACTCCACCCAGGTATGCGTCGAGTACCGGCACCTAGAGCTCCCTTGTGGAGCAATACGTGAAATCTGTAATATCACACTGCTGGCACTCGGTGCCGAGTGACCCACTACCATGGAGAAAGGGATGTTCAGCTTTTTGAAGATTGTCGCAGGTACAGGTGGAACCTTCGCAGCCTTGGGAGCTGCGATGCTCTACTCACTGTACGCCGGTTGGTTCAAGTCTGACTTGCTCAAAGGCCTACCAAGCGAATCAATCTATAAGCTATTCCTGTACTCCATTGGAAGCTGTGTCTTCTGCTTTGTGTTATTAGTAATTTTGCAAGCTTGTAGCAGAAAACCGTCCATCGTCACAAAGGCGGATAACGGAAGCACTGCAGTTACCTCCACGGGGAGCGGCAGTGTTACTGTACATAAGCCATGAGTCTCTTCACGCCGAATCTTGGAGCCGAGGCGTCGAACGGCAGCATAGCGGTAGTCAATAACGGAAGTGGGCCTGTCACGATTGCAGCAACGGCGGCTGCGATTTCATCCTTGCTCAACCCGCTATTGATGAAAATCGTATCGACTCATACTCCGTATGATGAGATCCCAGATTTTGAACTGGACTACCCTGAGGTCGACGAAAAGATCGAATACAACAAAGTATCGGTGTATTCAGAAGTCATCATGGACAATGTAGGCTACATGGATCTAATTGAAAGCCTTATATCAACTTTCGATGACGAAGATCCTGGCGCACAAAACAGATTTCTTTACGCAATAAATCAAAAATACAAAACCGCTAAGCGCGAATTGTTTATGAACATGCCTGAGCGGCCAGTTACACCCGAGCAAAAACTCAATGCAGTCCGGGTCGGATCAGACGAGCTTGTTCTGAAAGTTTCAGAACTTATTGTAGACATCAAGACAGGTTTCCCTGGCGTTCCAACTGAGCTTGTTGAATGGGCCAGACAACTCATAGTCTGCTATGGCTTCATTCACTGCAAAATATTGGAGCCTCCTAAATGATCATTCAGAACACCAGTTCCCCACTCAAAAGCCTTTACATCATCGGCGGTCGGGTATTGATGGTCTTAAAGTCCAGTGAATTTGGCGCCATGAGCCCACTGGCACTGTTCGAAAAATATCAAGAAAGATTTGAGCGCGCCTCGTTTGCTTATATATTGTACGCGCTCGACTGGCTCTACATAACTGGATGTATAGAGCTCACGAAGCAGGGTGACATTTCTTTATGCAACTACTAAATTTATCTGTATTTGATGAAAACGTAGTGATACGCACCATCAACTTCAAGGAAGGGATAAATATAATTACCAACCTGGGAGAAACTGGCAACCAGATCGGTAAAAGCACGTCACTTCGAGCACTGGCATTTTGCATGGGCGGTAAATTTGAACCGCTTTGGAAAGATCCAGACAATAACAAAATCAACGACAAAGTCAAAGAGTTCCTTACCAAAGGCGATGTAAGGTTTGAGCTAACTTTAAAGATTGCCTCTATTACTCACACCATCACTCGAGTGCTCTCGAAAAAAATGGGGCCCCGCCGCGAGAGCATCATCGTTTCCAGCACTATCGATGGTGTAGTACATAAGAGCGGCGCATCTTTCACTCGTGAACTGCCACGCCTGTTTGGATATACGAGAGAGCAGCCTAAATTCAACTCAATTCGAAGTAAATTTTTTCGTACTAACAGAGCCACCAGCAACAACACATTGAAATACCTCCACACCTACACAAGCGACAATGATTACGACCTAATTTACGCTTTCCTTTTTGACTTCGAATTTATTGATTCCGTTCGCCAGATCAACCTAATTGAACAGCAAATACAATTAGAAGACAATCGGATCAGAACACTGCTTGGAGGCTTGTCACTAGAGACCCGCCAGGAAGATATTTATGAGATCGATTCAAAAATCGCCGAATTGCAAATCAAAGAAGATGAATACGACATTTTTGAATCGCAAAGTTATGCCATTTCCGAACTTCGTGAATCTCGAAGAAGCGTGGCAGTATTAACATCGCGCATTGTAAACCTGGAAACAAAGCTATACTACAACAACAAAACAATTGAGCGCTACAAAAACAACCTGGTAGAGGTAAACGTAGGAGAGATCACGGCGCTCTACAACGAAGCTAAGTCATTAGTACCAAACCTAAGTAGAACATTAGAAGAAACAATTGAATTTCATAATTCAATAATGAGTCGCAAGGCTGCTTATGTTGAGGAGATGTCCGCAGAGACGTCAGATGAACTCGACGATTTAAGACTCAGCTTAGAGCAACTACTTACTGAAGAAAAAAGCAAAGTAAAAGATCTTTCTAGAGACAGCCATGTCAGTGGGTTGATTCTAGTTGAAAAGCAGATGCAAGACTTGCGGGAAGCTCGAGGTAGGCTTGCTTATGTGATAAGCGAGGTAGAACTTTCTCGCAAGAGAATAACGGATTTTGAAAACACAGTTGAAGTAGTGAAGCGGGTTATTGCAGTCCACTTCTCAGACCTTAATTCAAAGCTTGATGTTTTCAATGAGGCCTATGCCGAAATCACCAAACGATTGTTTGTAACCCACCACAACGAACTGGTTGTTACAGCAGGCCAAGATGGCAAGGCAGATTTTTCAATCAGCAACGAAGAACTGAATACTGGCGACGGGGTTCCTAGGGCCGCAGCGATGGCTTTCGACATGGCTTATGTCTACTTCGTCAATAGATTTAAATCCAAGCTGCCTGCTTTCACTGTCCAAGATTATCTCGAGGTTGTAGACGAAGATAAGCTGACCAAGCTGTTCAATTTCGCCAACGAGAAGAAAATCCAGACTATCGTAGCCATATTGAATGACAAGCTAGGAGGATTCGACAAAAAATTCTTAGAGAAAAACATCATCCTTGAGCTTACTAAGGACGAGAAGTTTTTTAAACTTTAGCAATTCTTCATTAGGCACAGAAAAACGGGCGCAAAAGCGCCCTTAGTTCATTCGCCTGCTGATTAAGCCATCAGTCTCCGATGCTCCAGCCAGAAGTGATTGGGTAGCGACGGTCACGGCCAAAGCCACGCTCAGTCACACGCGGGCCCACTGCCGCCTGGCGCCGTTTGTACTCATTCAGGTCGACCAAGCGAATCACCTTCCGTACAACCTCTTGGTCAAAACCTTTCTCAGTGATGGCATCGGCGGACAAGTCCTGCTCGATGTACAGGCGAAGGATCTCATCAAGGATTGGGTATGGAGGCAGGGAATCTTCGTCTTTCTGATCAGGAGCCAGCTCAGCAGATGGCGGACGATCAATGACACGTCGCGGGATAACGTAGCCTAGGGTGTTGCGATATTCGCAGAGGCGAAATACCAGAGTCTTCGGCACATCCTTCAGGACGTCGTAGCCACCAGCCATGTCTCCGTACAAGGTCGCATACCCCACAGCCATCTCACTCTTATTACCGGTGGTCAGGACGAGATACCGCTTCTTGTTGGAGATCGCCATCAGCATCGTGCCGCGACACCGCGCCTGGAGGTTTTCCTCCGTGGTGTCCTTGCCCAGACCTTCGAACATTGGCGCAAGCGTAGATAGAAATGCTTCAACCATGGGTGCGATGGGCAGTACGCTGTACTTCACGCCCAGAATGTCGGCTTCTTCTTTCGCATCGTCCTGGCTCATTTGGGCAGTGTAGTGGTACGGCATCATCACGGCTTCGACGTTTTCTGCGCCCAGCGCATCAACAGCAACAGCAAGCACCAGCGCCGAGTCGATACCACCCGAAAGGCCCAGCACAATGCCTTTGAAGCCATTACGCTGCACGTAGTCCTTAACTCCGGCTACCAGTGCCTGGTAAACGCTGGCCTCAAGGCTTAGAAGTTCGGTGGTCTGAGCCGGAACCGGCACCAAGGCACCCTCCTTGATCTCAAACTCCGTTACGAAGAGCCCCTCTTCGAAAGCGGGGGCGCGCTGAGTAACCTTTCCGCAGCCATCCACCACAAAGCTGTTGCCGTCAAAAACGAGCTCGTCCTGACCACCTACCTGGTTGACGTAGATCATCGGGATTGAGCATTCACTGGCGCGTTTGGCTAAGAGTTCTTCGCGTTCAGCCTGCTTCCCACGATGGAACGGAGACGCGTTGAGGGTGAGCATAATTTGAGCACCGGCATCACATGCCTGCTTAAGAGGCTCGGAGAACCAAATGTCCTCACAGATGGTGATACCGACCGGTACGCCGAAGAGTTTGACCACACAAGGGCCGCTGCCTGACTCAAAGTACCGCTTCTCGTCGAACACACGATAGTTAGGCAGACGCTGCTTGTTGTAGCGGGCGAGCTCTTCGCCGTCCGAGATTACGGCGCAGCTGTTATAGCGTGCTCCATCCTCGACCCATGGGAAGCCGATTACTGTAACGATGCCTTTAACTGCATCCTTAACTTGCTGTAGCGCCTTCTCGATACGGCTCTGCATGCTGGAGCGAAGGAGCAAATCCTCTGGTGGATAACCACAAAGGGTTAGCTCAGGGAAAACGATGACCTGGGCGTTGAGGTCGTCGCGGGCCTTATGGGCTGCTTCAATGACCTTCTCGACGTTGCCGTACACATCCCCAACGCGGATGTTCAGCTGGGCCATTACCACTCTCAAACGTTGCTCCATGGTTCCTCCAGAAATGCCTAGATCGAGATCGGCAAGATGCAGCGTTGTCCAGACATCTGCGATCAAGGGAAGCATCATCGGAAGCTCCACGCCGAGCGATGGGCTATCGGACTACTGCTAGCCATTGCGGCTCATTGAACATCGGTCAGGACTGCCCGGAGGGTCGCGGGCATCTTGCGAACTAGGACATTATGCCCTATCCAAGCTACGCCCCCGCGACCGAATTTGGGCGGGGTTGGGAGTGATGAAAATTGACGAGCTTCCATGTTGGGCAGATGCAGAATCTGCACATCGGAAAAATCAGTCAATCGCTTAGCATACACGGCGGATTGGGCACTATTTGGGGGGCAGGAAGGTGATGGGCTTTTTCACCAAGTTCGGCGATGGCGCCTGCGACCTGGCACCGTTGAGCGGCCTGGTGAAAAACCAGGTACGTGCGATTGCCCGGCACTTTGGTGCGCCTGAGTCGCTGGTGGAGAAGATCCCGACCGCCGACCTGGAAGACCTGTCACCGGGCAAGCCGGATGAAGCGTCCCATGGCGTGACCTATACCGAGATC
>Ga0180008_1000738_pt1 | contig 24326 bp, 28 predicted proteins | sample MM_PW_MetaG_FD_121121 | JGI IMG/M metagenome (GOLD analysis project Ga0180008, IMG submission 121121) | Groundwater microbial communities from the Aspo Hard Rock Laboratory (HRL) deep subsurface site, Sweden - MM_PW_MetaG | ecosystem: Environmental > Aquatic > Deep subsurface > Groundwater...
AGGTATCATTTGAAGCTGCATTAGTCCCTGAAGCCAGAAACCAAGTATGGGAGGCAGCAGGAGATGCTCCTACTTTTACCCATCCTTCAAAAGTCCTGGCCTCATCAGCATCTGGTATAGTTGCCGGTGTGCCAAGAGAGACATTATCGTCTGAGCCATCAAGGACTCTGCCGTCTGGAGTCCAGATAGCACCAGTAACCGCACCAGAGATACCACCACTTAGGTCAATGAGGGGTGTGCCTCCCAGCGCAGGATGCCAGAGCGGTAGATTCAGGACACAGCCACTTAGTACAGGAGGTCTATCCAGCCCATTGATATTGATATGGTAAGGGACAAGCCCATTTACAACAGGAACAATCAATCTTTGGTATTTTCCGGTAATCACTATAGGATAATTAGGTTTAGTATTAGCTGTCTTGCCATTTATTACTAATCCCATAGCTTTTCCCTCCAGCAGAAACTATCGGCAGGTTTTAGAGGTTCAAACTTCCACTCCCCAGAGTTTACCTTGTCAACCAATCTACGAAGTATCCGATTAAACCTGAATCCATAGTAAGGGTCATGCTCTACTTCATATATCAGGATATTCCAAGCGGCTCGAAAGAGTTCTTCCCGCCCATGATTATCTTCCATACTCATAAACCAGTCACGTTCGTCAATCAGGATGTGGGAATGAGGATGGATGGTATTCTTTCTAGTAGGTTCGCCAATGGCTCTAACCAGTAGTTTATTGGCGTGTTGGATAGCCTTCTGAAGTGGAGCTTTTACCAACTTGATGACAAACTGGCGTAGAGGTTCTGCCAGCATCCGATAACGGATGAGACACGACCCAAATATATTGTCTGTCCTTTCAATTAAAAGAGGTGCACTCATATTTAGCCTGTTACCTCATGCTTGAAGGTCAAGCCCCAGGTTACCGCATCTGAGTTGATAAGGGCTGCCGTTATAACATCGGTAGCCTTGCAGAGTAATTCTTCGGGAGTATACCTTAAGTTCGATATTGCATTGGCTACTGCATCAAGACTCAGGAGTGTTACATCATAGGCTGACCCAGTACCATTATCTAATGTCAGGATAAGGTTCTGTGTGCCAGTCGAAGGGGCAGCACTATTATGAAGCTCAATAGCCACCACTTTATAGGCTACTCCTGGAGCGAGTTTATGAGTGCCGACTGCTATTGCAGATGTTCCAGAGAATGTAGTTTCTACTATCGTTCTTGCTGGTAAAACCTTACCGATTATGGCTGTACCTGCTGCTAGAATAACGCCAGTAAGCAATGCAACTATAGCAGTGTATATGTCCCTAAGTCTTCCGAGTATGCTATCTTGTACAAAATCAGGATTGCTCATATTTTTACCTCCTGTAAAATTTGTTCGAGAGATTCTCCCACCACACTATTACTAACCTGGCATTTATATTCTGTCTGAAGCCTGAGAAAGCCGGATGTGTCAATGCTCCCATTTACGAAACTAAAAAGATATTCGCCATCGAAGGTTACTTCTCCACTTTTTAGCCGATGGAGTTGTTTAAGCTTTACTACCTTTACGAAATCAGTCCAGCTATATTCTGGTATCAATGTCGACATAAAACCTCCCTTCTTTGCTGTGCTTCCATTTGTTCTCTTAGAACTTTAGCCTTTGATTTCAAGGCAATTACAGATTTCTCTATTTCATCACCCATTGTCTCCAACAGGATGGAATACTTGGACAGTTCCCACTCTAGTCCTCTACCCGTGGCCACACCTAGCCAGAACATGACGTATGGCTTATTTATAAGATGTACCCACTCCGGTGCCTGATCTACACCGTAGAGCCTGAGTTTCTTATAGCCCTTATAGATTGCATAGGCTATCATATAGGAAACGGAAGGTAAGAAATAAGTCTTTCCAAATTCCCTCAGGATTTCTTCGGAAGGGTATTTCTCAGTGGCATAACTTCGATTACTGACAACTGGGATATTGAATTGTTTGGCTATTTGTCTCTCCGACCTGGTAGATTCAAAATCATCAAAAGCAAAAACCTTATTGATTTTTCGGCAATCAACTTCAGGCATATTGAGAACACTGGCAATAGCCCAGCACTCAGCGTCGAAAGGACAATCCCTCCATGATTGTCCACGGCCTAAGATGATTACTTCTTTTTCTGCCATATAAATCACCCTTCTTGAGATTCTATCCCCAGGATAGATTTAATCTCATCTCTGTGCTCTATTAACTTGTAGATGATAGTGGTCTCGCCCCCATACGGTGGCTCTTCTTTCCAATATCTAGCTCCTGGCTTGCCATAAGGCCTCGACTCCCACTTACCATCAAGCATGGCCTCAATCACCTTCTCCAGTAGTATCTGGAAGAAGTCACGATAGACCGGGTCATGCTCAACCTCGTCAATCAGTACCCTGCCAACTGCCTCCATCATGTCTGGCCAGATTAGATTATGGGAGTGGAAGTAGTCAAAAGTGTCAATCAGGGTATGGGCAATCCTATTATCGGCGTTTTCCTTTGTTGGCACAGGGTACTTATGAGCCAGTGCCACTATTGCTTTTACTAGAGGGCCCTTCACAATATCTATGAAGTACCACCGAAGGGGATTATGAAGGATAATATGCCTTATTTTCCGAGATACCCTGTTAGGATTCTCTCCAACTACATAGTCCCCTAAAGTCTTTTGTATAAGGTCAGTAGCTATCTTTTCCATACTCATGGAGGGAGAGGTTATTAGCCTCCCCCTCCAATACTCCTTACCAGCTTGGGTCAAGGTCAATTTTTACCAAGCTATGTTCGGTATCTGCACCGACACTCTCTACCATTCCGACAATTACTGCGTTTGTTGCAGCATCGTTATCGTGGGGGCTGACTGCACCAGCGACAGAAGCAGCGTAGGCACTGGCAATACAATTGTTGCCTAATATCAGTGTCCCATTTGTGAGGACTGCTACGATGCCTTTAGTCTTTATCCAGGCATAGTAACTGGCGGTGAAACTGGAGTGGTTCACTACTCCTACCGGGATACCAGTCGGAGTAACAGGATTGACAATCACTCCATCGTAGAGATTTTTTCTGACACCCACTGTAGAAGTCCCTGCTGTCAATGCTACCTCTAGTGGGTCTACCAGCGTGATGACACAGGCGGCTGCGGCGGTGGCTGCTGGGTGGGACTTAATCTTATAAGGTGTCCCTCTTGTGGTTGCATCATTGACCCACAAAAAGCCATCCTTGAGATAGTTGATTGTAAGATCGCCAGTAGGGGTAGTGATGGTAACCTCCTTATCCCCTATCGCAGCAGTAACAGCTACCGCTATGTCCTTAATCTGTGCCGAATTACCAACTGCAGCTTGCTGGAGAAGTTTGCCCATGGTAACAGCAGACGCACCACACTTGGCATACCTATAGACCCCGTCATCGGTGAGAAGTGCTGCCCCAATCGGGAACTTCTGTGCAGAGCTTTCTGCCCTGACATCAGGGACTTCAAGTGTAACAAGAGTCAAGTCATCAACTCTAGGCAGTACCAATACACCAGCCTCTGTGTTGATTAAACTATGTTTGTAGTTAGCCATCTTATTTTAACCTCCTATTTACCCTTTATTTCCTTTTACGATAAGGCAACGTCTAAGACATTGATGAGTGCCGCCAGGCTGAACTTCTTTTTGCACATAGCCGAGACGTTCCATGAGAACCTGTTGCGGATAGCATTGTAGTCCTCAACGAAGGTCTCTCTTTCGTGTGTCATGTTGCCGGCCTGAAGTCCAGTTACCTCATCCTCACCAATCTTAAGAGCGAAGATAATGCTGTTGTCGGCCCCGGATGCTCTGGTGGTGGACTGGTCGTAGGTGGATATAGTCAGCACAGAGGTGACACCATCCGGCAGATTGTCGGGAATCCAGTCCGACTCGTAGATGGGGACTCCATCGTAGCTTGGCATTACCATACCGAATAACTTAGAGTCTATCAACATCAGACCACTAGAACCACTTGCCCTCGACAGGCCTGTAAGCCATCGACTCATCCTTCGAGACATCAGAAGTGCAGAGGCTTTCCCCGGCTTTATGGCGTCAAGAAGTTCGTCCATCTTAGCCATTGTCAAGGCAGCAGAAGTGGCACTCATCGGAATGACTTGACTGTTATTGATGCCATCGAGGTCAGTAGTCGTAGCACTTTCCAGTTCTGCCAGCATCCGCATCAGTCCCTTAAATTCCTTATCGGAACTGAGAGTAGTGGTCTGTCCGTAGATAAAAGCACGCTCAAAAGCGTGAGACATAGCCTTTGCCTTCGCCTCTATATCTGTAGATTCAGGATTTTGGAGAGGATTCATGGCAATCATAGACTTGTCGGTATCGGCATCACCTATCAAGGTATAGATATTGGTAGTTCTCTGCGCAATGGTGCCAGTGTTCTCAGTAATCTGGTCTTTTGGTTGCAGCCAACTTACAGTCGGCATGGTGAGTTCGACATTATATTTGATAATGTCATTATTGACTGCCTTAAATGGGAGTGCCTGCGTTAATGGACTCTCCTTGACAATCGTATCCCAGACCCCCGCTAAGACAAGGTCTGATTTTAGATAATCTGATTGAACTTTTGATAACATTTTATATTACCTCCTACTTCTTTTTTTAGCTTGCTCAATCCCCAAGTCAATTTTTTCCCTGGGGCTTAATCTATCGAGGTCTACACCCCCGCTACTACTCTCCCCACTATCAGGGGCAGACGGCTCTTTCCCATTACCTTCAGGTTCGGCTTGAGCCTTGAGTTTCCAGCCCTTTTCCTCAGCTAATGATTCGAGTCCAGCACGGTCATTCACCTTGAACTTATCGGCTGCACTCAATAGAGAATCAGGATTGGCATCCTCTCCGTTGGCCATAGCGTAAGAATCAGCAATCTCGGCTATGAGCCGGTCTCTCTCGAACTTCTGGACGTTAACTTCCCTAGCCGTTAAAGTTGCCAGTTTAGCCTTTGCTTCCCTCCGCAACTTAACGAGGTCGGCTTTGTCAGGGTCGTCCTTTGAGAGTTCCTCAATCTGGCCGTTTAATTCCTCGATTGTCTGATTTACCGATGCAATCTCCGTATCCTTCTGAGTAAGTTGCCCTTTGATGGTATCTCTCTCCTGAGTTACGGTTTGAAGTTCGGCTCTTACCTGTCTGCCAACATTCGCTGTGATTTTGTCCACCTCCTCCTGGGTATAAGTTTTGGCGGATTTCTGACTTTGAGTCGCCTTCGCACCTTCAGAAGCCTTGCCTTTCGCTTCATCAGCTACTTGGGTGGTGTCCTGACTGGTCTTTGGTTCGTCTGCCATATAAGTGTGATAACCTCCTGATATTTTAATTTATTTCTTTATGGGGTTCTCCGCTTTGTAATTCGGATTCTTCTCAACTGCATAAAGCAATCCCATCGCTTTTACGCAGTTAGCATGACTTTTCGTGGTTTGCTTCAGTGTCCACTTGCCATCTTTCTTGTGCATGAGCTTGTTGCCATCGCATCTATAAGGCATCCTTCACCTCCTCATCCTTTTTAGTCAATAGCCACACCAGAATATTACTAATAGTATAGCTTAACATAATAACTACCATAAAGCAAATCAGGAACTTAACTGGTATAATCCATATCATTATGTCACCTCATCTTCTGGATAGTCCGTAGCCCCCGAAGGTCTTAGTTTACTACGCCTCTCTAACCACCTGCGTAGTGCCGTATGTCGCTTGTACCAGCTAAACTTTGCCTTCCCTCTCAAGTCGAGCCAGACATTATATTGGTATTCGACCTCTTCGGACGGAACATTCCTGAAGTCCATTGGTTTATTGGCGAGAATCGTTTTATAGACCTTGGTGTAGTAGTCACGGTTAGTTATCATGTACCTTTCTTGAGACCAACCAGCCGAAGGGATAGCCTCATACTCTACATAATTGTCAATATAGTTATCAGGAACACCCTGGTTCAAACCCTTAATCTTAATCTTGCTGATAACCCAATCAGGGTGTTCAATCTGAAATTGCTGCTTGTCTGCCGGCGTTATTTTGCGGGTATATTCTTCATCCAGTTCCTTATTGGCGATAGTAAGTTGCCTCGCCAGCACGCTCTTAACAAAGACTGGCTTCCACTTGCCGAGGCTGACCCCTTCCTCATCAAACCACGGATTCAAGTAGCGGTAGAGTTCTGGGTCTGGCGCATCAGCATACTCGGTATTGAAGGTTGTCTCGAATCTCTCAGTGGCAACCTTGGTGAAGTCAATGGGCTTCCCGCCAAGGATGCCAAGGTACACGTCATTATAGTATTTCTGGTCTCCCTGTAAGAGCCGTTCCCTTGCCTGCCCCTCAGTCGGGGTTAGCTCATACTTGACATAGGTTGACATAAAGTTAGTAGGGACGCCAGCTTTTGTACCAGTCTCCGTGATTCTCTCGATATGATAACCCGTGTCATTAGCAAGATACTCATCCTGTTGAGTTTTATTGAGCGTGTTAAAATACTTATCCTTGTATTCCTTCAATGCGTATGCCTCAATCTTACCTTCTGGAATATCCTTAGCCTTTGCTTCTCTGCGGAAGGTGTCAAGGGCATATTCCTTATTCTCAGGGTCAAAGAAGTATGACTGCTTATCCTCATCGGTCAGACTTTTATAATAGAGCGTCTCGTACTTGAAGTCAGCCTCAACATCGGCATCAGCTTTTGACATACCATCTTCAAGGGCTGTTATCCTGAAGGTATTGAGCGTATACTCCTTATTCTCAAGTTTCAACTTATAAGCCAACTTATCATCATCAGAGAGGATATTCGATAGGATGTCATCCTGTGGTTTATTGGCTATCTTCAGCTTCAAGGCGTCTATATTCTTAACGTATCCTGGAATAGTCGGGTCAGTCAAGGACTCCCAGCCAGCGACTTCTGACCACACCTTATCGAAGTCAGGATGCTCCAGTCTGAATAGCTTGCCCTCAAGACTGGTAGCACTGGGAGTCTTATCGAAGTTGACATAATCCTCAACGATTTTCTTATCGGCTATCGTATTATCGAAGGCGAACTGTGCTTTATAGGCATCAATGCGGGCTTTATCAGCCACCCAGCTTGGATTCTGAGCCTCCCAAGCCTTTATATCCCTATCGTTGGTCAGGGCTTTGCGTTCGTCATTAAGGACACGGTTCTTGACCTCTATCTCAAGGGCAGGTATAGGCTTGCCATCCCATGCGGGAACAAGTATTGGTTTTTCCACAAACCCCATAGGCCGCCCAACATCCTCTACTTTAATTACATTAGTCCAGCCTGGGCTTTCAAACTTGTGGAGCTTCTCATTCTTCAGGAGTAGTAGATGAGCTTCAGGGCTACCATAGCCGAACTTATCAACTATATCATGGTACTCGAAGTATGCCTTGCGGGTCTCTTCGTCCTCTGGCACACCGAAATCAGGCAGAGCATTATCTGGTATGTCAAGGTCTTTTGCCAGTTTCGAAGCCTTGGCATAAGCCTCGGAAGATAAGATGTCGGCCTGTCCCCATACAGCTAACTTAGCGTTCTCTTCAGGGTGAGACTTTAGCCATTCATCATAAGGGTCAATGTCTATCCCAGGATTATCTTTAATAAATTGCTTTTGCTCTTCCCCTGTTAGCATATGATACCTAGTAAGCAGAGCAAATTGTGTCTGAGTCATATTCCCTAAACGAGCATTTTTAGTTAGTTCGTATTTATCATATTCTATGAGTGCCTTGTCCCCCTTGAATGTAGTCTCCTTATAACTACCGTCTGGTTGAAGTTCTTTTTTTACCCAGACAGCCTTATCACCACTAGCGACCAGTTCCTCTCTCTTCCTCCACTGGCTATAATAATCAGAGAAAGTCAAACCTTTGGCAGGGTCAGCAGGTATAGATGTTAATTTAACCCTAGGCATATCTTTCGTCTGCTCAAGTATCTGATTTGCCTCAGCGATTGCCTTAATTCTTGGAGGGAATCCCTTCTTTTCCGTCAATGTTGCTGGGTCAACCCCCTTAAATTGTGATGCGGTATCAGACCAGAAGTCTTTGACGTCATAAGGCGGCTGAGTTATCCCGTAAGGTAGATTATCAGGATACTTTGGCAACCCTAGTTTCATAGCATTTTCATTCCAATCACCTGTATAGGTTTGGACACCGGCGCCCAGAACAGCAGGAATAGCAGATTGTAGAGCGTGAATAGGGTCATCCTGATATGCCTCATAAATATCCCATACGGCAAAAGGCGCAACCCTTTCGACCCATTGCTTCTTATTCTTAACATCAAACTCTTCGCCAACAAAGTTCTTCCCCTTCCAAGCATCGAGAAAGAATGAGGCTAATGGGGAAGCCTTGCCTCGAATAAAGTTTTGCATAAGGTCAAGGGGGTCTGTTTTATACTCCGCCCCTGTGACACTTGATACCCCTGTCTTTGTAATTGCTCTGGTAAAGAACACGAGGAATTGTCGGTATCCGCCCCAAGGGTCTATCCTAGTATTGCCAATCCTGATACTCATATACTCAGCACTTCTTGAGTCTGTCTCTACACCCCACCAACCCATCATAGCACCGAGTAATATCATGCCACCGAATGTACCAACAAAAGTTGAGGTGTTTTTCCATGCCTCTAGTCTTACTCTCGGATTAGGATTTATCAAATCTTTAACGCTCAGTATTCTACCAATAGCTGCCCTAGGCGCAAAGAATAAACCACTTAATTCAGGTGCAGTAACAGCGAACTTTCCAAGAGAGCCTCTAGCAGTAAAGTTGGCAAGGCTCTTTGAGAAGTCAACCATCTCTTTAGTGATAGAGAATGATTCACCCGATTTTAATGTTTTTTGTCCACTAGCATACATCTCTGATAATTTGAGCATAGCCTTATAATAGCTCTTGAAGATAAGCCAGTTATGGACATTGGTGCCAGTCTCAAACGCTCTTGCGGATAGTTTAACCCAAGGGAGTTTTGCCGTTAGTCTTGGCAAAAGCCTTTTGACACCTTTGTAGAAACCGTATTCCTCAGTGCCTTTATATTGAGCAGTGCCTTTTAGTAGTACGATGGGTCGGAGGAAATCGCCACCGTTCCTCTCACACTCTTCATAAATCTGATATAATGGGTCTCTAGTTATTCTTTCCCAAGAGGCCTCAGTAGATTTTTGACTCCATAAAGCCTTCCATGCCTCGATATTAGCCTGAACAAAAGAGATTGGGTGAGAAGCAATAAGAGGTGCTTGCTGTCTCCAGAATGAAAAGTCGAAAGATGCCTTGTTAGCTCTCAAAAAGTTGCCTATGTCTACAGGCAACATCCCTATCTCTTTTAAGGCACGAATGACATTATCCATAGCCGGTCTTGGCATAAGGGGCATCTGATTTATGGCATCCTCAATCGGCAGTTCATACTTTGGCACTAGAGGGACTGGATATGCCTTATCTTTGGCTAGTGACATTTCAATACCGTGTGTGTCCTTATTTATCTTACCTTCAGCTAATTGCCTATCTAGTTCTAATTTTCTTAAAGCATATTCCTTGGAAGTAACAGTTCTTAAATCCTCCATACTCTGTGGTATCCAAGGAGTCCCTATCATATTGGGAAAGCCCATCTGTCTCAGTTGCTCGTCAATCGCCATTTCTTGACCGGTTTCAGTGAGCCTAGGTATAGTGGAAAGACTCCGTAGATAATCCAGCATATCTTGGTCAAGTTGAACTGGCGGGCCCGGGACACGAAATACCCCTTCTACCACATCTTCAAAAGGCTTACCTTGATTAAGTGCTTGTAGGACTTTGGACTCCCCACCAAAGACCCTTTCTAGTCTAAGATAAGCAGACCCACCACTAGGAAAGGCTTTAGAGCCAGTACCAATCTTGCGAGGAATATCCCCTGTCCTTAAAGCGTGATGCAGAGCATCAATACCAGACATAAGTTCAAGCCAGTTTGGTTCTACATTAGTCCAGTAGTCATAGACCTTTGCCTCTAGGGTAGTCCTCATCTCATTGGAAAATTCAATCATAAACTGAGAATCTACAGTAGGTAACTTGCCAGACATGAACTCACTTTCGGCCTGTTTAACCGCATTGCCTGGTGTCTTGCCCTCTACTATTAACTCCTGTGCCCTTGCACTGGCATTACTAGCCCGCCTTGCCAAAACACGCTTTCGAAGTTCCAGAGTGGCTGCACGCTGGTTAGCCAGTTCCTTAGATTGCAAGGAGTCAGTAAATAATTGCACGGTCATATCTATCTCTTCCCTAGTTAAAGAAGTAACTCCCAAGACAGATAATGGAATCTCTTGAGCCTTGACTGATGGTTCAACGGTTGGTAACTCTTCTACTGGTTCTACTGGAGGCTGTTCTTTCACGAGTGGAGCTTCAACAGCAGGTGGCTTTATGCCCTCAGTAGAGGGGATTGTCTTAGATAAGAAACTATCATAAGTTTTTGCCATCTCATCAAGTTGTTTTGAGGTGTATCCCGAAAATTGCGATTTTACCCTCCCATGATACGGTATCTTCCGCAAGCCTAATTCATGATTTATGGCATCTAAACTGGACTGGATACGACTACCTACCAGTGCAGCATCTTCGGGGCTTTCAGTGATTGTATCCTTGATAACTTGTAATGCTTCATTTCGGGCTGACGTTATGGATTGTCCGACCTTAGTTGCAGGTTGTTCGACAATCTTTGCTTGTTCAAGTTTTAATGCCTCATCCATTGAGATTTGAGTTACCCTACCTTTGCCTTCAGGTCTGACCTCTTTGGCAGCTATCTCTCCAGGTAACATACTGGGCTGTAATCCAGCTTCAGGCATCCCTGGCTCGGCTTTGGGGATTGCCTTTGCTAGTTCAGGATAGTCCTTCAGCACTTCAGCGGGTACTGGCTTGCCTTCGGAGAGAGCTTTCTGAACTCCATATTTATGCATAGCAGGAGATGTATAAGGTGGTTTTACATATTCCGCTTTGGTCATCTGCCAGGGTTCTTTGGCTTTTCCCCCCGGTATCTCTACAAATCCAGCCTCCCCTTTTGCCAATGCCTTGCCAGTTGCTACTATCTCATCGTATGCCTTCTTAATAGCTGCTTCCCCTTCAGGGAGTTTGGCAATCTCGTTTAGAGCCTGCGCTTTCGCCTCTGTATCTTCAAGCCCAGCCACTTTATTCTCAATCAGCTTCTCTTGATATAAGTCTGTTAGTTTGGCAGGCTTCCCGCCCCGCAGTGTGCTCATTGATACAGCACCACCGAAGAGAGCAAAGGGGGTTACTGCTATCAAGGTCTGAACTGCCGTCTGGTTTATATTCCCGAATGGGTCACGAGTTTTATCAAAGAAACTAACTGTGTAATCTTGAATGACCTGCTGTGCTACCTCGGTTAATGTCTCAGTGAATTCCTCCGCAGTGAAGGTCGTCAGCCCTCTTTTTAGCATAGTGAGAACAGTTCTATTAACTAATTGCTTCTGCAAGCCCTTCTCAAACGGTTTTAATGCAGGGGATAAAGCCCTCAAAAGAGGAATTTCACCGACGACATCAAGACTGGCAATCAATGCGCCAACTGGCACGGCTAATTGATATGCCTTATCTTCAGGGGCGCCAGCAGATATTAAATCCTGTGCTACATCCTCAATCTGCATAGGTGCGAAGGTGGCGAAAGAGGCAGCCATACCGAGTATCGGACTACCAGTTAATGCCGTCACACCAGTGAAAGCGCCTAATGCTGCCAGTGTTGGAGGAGCTGCTGCTACAAAAATATAGGCAGCAGCTCTAGGGTTCTTAACATATTCCCCAATTTGCTCAAGTAAGGGCAACTTACCAGTTTGTTCTTGGAACTCTATTATATCAGCAGGTAGTTCTATTTCAGGATGCTTTTTCACCCAGTCGTCAAACTCAGCCTTTCCCTTTGTATAATTCTGAGCGAATGTCTGTCGGAACTGCTTGGCTTTGGCTATCTGTTCTGGTGATAATTCTGTAATCCCAGCAGCCGATACTTGAGTGGTCTCAATAGGTAACATAGACAATATCTTATTTATTGGTTGAGTAGTAGAATGCCACCCTTTTTTGAGCGCACCATAGAGTGTATTCCAGAGATTCTTCTGCGCTTCTATGTCTGGTGATGGTGGTATCGGTGCTTCCCCTTTTATCATTCGCTCAATATCTTCAGAAGACATCGGCACAGTCAACTGCTGAGGTTGTTTCCCCATTGCCCCGGCCATAGCCCCCATTGATATCGGCTTAGCTGGTGTTGGCGCAGGTGCTGGTGTTGGCGCAAAGAACTGCTCTATATCAGCATCGGTAGCCCCCAAAGCCTTGAGGAAAGCTACAGTCTTTTCATTCTTCCCAATATCAACGAGGTCAGCACGAAACTGCTCAGGATTCTGGTTCGCCATCTGGAATCCAGCCTCGATGTCTGTCTCGGCGTAAATTGCCCCGAAGACATCCCTTGCTAGATTCTCGAACTGCTGTGGTGCTATAGCCCCAGGCGTTCCTTCTGGCCCGACTCCAGGATGGGCTTTGTAATATGCTTCCCTGCCAGCAACTACCTCAGGAGCAACCTCAACAAACTCGCCCTTGTCATAATCATAAGCCCATGCTCCTGTCGGTGGTGCCGCCTCTGGTACTACTTCTGGTGCTTGAGTAACCGCCTCTTGCCATCCAGTGCCAAAGAGTAAGTCAGCCTCTTCTGGCGTGATTATCTTATCTGCTAGTGCTTTCTCAGCTTGATAGGTATTTCCCTCAGCATTATAATACCCCTTCTGCTTCAGGAGTTCTAACTTCGTCTGATAGTTCTCGTAGTCCTGCTTTTGCTGTTCGAGGTCAGCCCAGGTGTATGCCTTGCCTGTTCCCTTGTATGCCTTGTCAAGCTGTACGATGCCAGTAGGAGTTATCTCCCAGTTAATATCGGGATTTTCCTTGTCAGGTACAATCTCTGTCGGAACATTCAAGCCAACCTCCGCCCAGGATGCCGCTATCGAACCCTTCTCAGCCGTTTTCCCTGGCGTCAGGCCTGTAACTTTGAGTATCCTATCTGGGGAAATATCCCAGCCATACTGAGTCTTTGCCTCACCAGGAGTAAGGAACTGAGGCATAGACATAATATTAGCCATGCGCTGTGTCTTACGCCTGAACTCATTGAGCTTTCTATATTGCGCTTGAAGCCCGAATAACCCTGTCGTCATCTATACTCCTGCCACCGGAGGTTTAGGAGTGCCTAAGAGTTTCGCCTTGAGCATCCCCCACGGATTAGCTGGAGGTTGCCCTTGCGCCTGTGTTTGCTCCCCCTGCATTAGTTCAGAAGGCAATTTATCCTCCACCGAACATCGTAAAACCATCGCCTCATCCCACTTTATCCGTGTCGTCATTTCGCTACCGCCTTTGCTACCGTATTTGCCTCAAGCTGAGGTGGCAGAGGTAATCCACCGCCACCTCCAGCCAGTGATGTCATGCCTTTGGGTTTTACTTCCTCACGCTGCCCGCCCGGAAGTGGCGTAGTAGTGGCGGATGTCTGCGGTTGCATAGTTGCTTGTATTCTTGCTTTATCCGCCCTGCGCCTTAAAACACCCATCTCAGTCCAATACATACTTTCCATATTAGCGAAGTCAGCCTCCTCCCCTTCCATATCTTTGGCTGCTCTTGCAAAGGAGCGGGCTGTCTCAAACATCCCCGTTGCTGGGTCAATTTCCTCTGCTCTTTGAATACGCATATCTCGAAGTATCCCGTCAGGGTCTTCAGCTTCCATTGTGTTTTCAAGTATCCACCTGTCAGGTAGCCACCCTCGTTGAGATAACCCTATAACTGTATTGGCTATATTTACCTCTTTGGAATTGAGTTTAGGAATATATGTTATTCGGTACGTTGACGGGTCTCCTAGTTCATCCGCACTGTAGCGGTGTGTCATGCCTGTGATACCCATGTCAACTTCTTTTGACTTCTTAATATCTCCCAGTTTGATGTACTGGTCTATTATCATCCTCATGGCCTTCTGCTTGAATGTCGCCAGCGCATCCTGATACGGTGACAGCTTTTCCGCAAGGATAGCATTTTGTGTCGTTACCCATAGAGCCGTGTTCCCCCCTGTGTTATTTCCCGACTCAGTATCAGTTACGCCACCCCTCGCTATGTCCCTGTCTATCTCCATGGCTGCCTTTAAGTATGCCTGCGATACATCCCCTCGCTCCATCCTGATGGGTTCTTCGCCTTTTTCAACAGGCACGACTTCATCAGGTAAAGCAGCAGGTTGGCCTATAAGTGCCTTACCCGGTAACTTCGGCTGAGTATAACCAGGTATAAGGTTATCAAGCGCAAGACTCTGCGCTATCGATGCGCTCCTGTTGGCCTCATCGTATAACTTGCGGTCTAGCCAGTCGAAGGACTCACTTTCATGCTCCAAGAACTTTTTGCCCCTGAACTGGAAACCCGTTGACGTCTGTACCACTACAAACGGTGGCACTTTAAAATAATTTGCTTGTTCCCATATCTTGACCCCATTGATAGTTTGAGACGGAGTTGCACTCTGATTTATGTAAACCTCTTCCCCTTCACTGTCCCAGAGGTCAGATACCTCAATGCTATTGCCTGTTAGAGCATCTACCCCAGTACCTTTGGGATATGCCCTTTGTATCTGCGCCGCTGTCCTCCATGACCTTATGCAGTACCACCGGTTAAGCTCATAAGGGCACCATCTCATGTCGAGAGGGAGACAGTTTATAACGAGCTTGCCTTGCTTATCAAAGTAGAGCCATAGCCTAGCTCCTATCGGGCCCCTGGTGACTACCTTCTTCGCCTGCCAAGTGTTCAACCCACCTGATAACCCATGCTCATTGGCAAGGAATTCGTCTATCTGTGCCCATACGTCATCACTGAACTGCTCAACATGGGATATTAAAGTCTTGGATAGCTTATTAGACGACTCAACCTTAGTCTGCCAGAGTAACTTCAGCAGCTTGTCGGACATAACGTTGGCCTGCCAGGCTGCCGTATTGCGTGTTACCGATATGGACTTCCGCACTTCTTCCCCCTCAAAGTTCGTGAGAGTGTACTTATCCTGAAGTAGTTTCATCGTGTCGTCCATGCGACTATAGAGGTCACTACATTCCGCTATCTTCTCCTGAACCATCTTTAACTTATCTGTCATCTTAGTTTCTCCGATACGAGGAATTACTTCTTATTGAACTTGGCTTACCAACTGTCACTGTCTCTGGTTTGAACTCATTGTCACTGGCTATGTACCTTAAACACGCCAGAAGGTGATAGACCTGCTCGTCTTTAATATCATTAGTAGGCTTATTATTAGTGTCCAGCTTCCACATGCAGTTACTAATCTCACTGAGTAGCCGCCATAAGTCCTCAACGATATAGAGTTTGTTACACTCCTCCAGGCTTATCATCCGGTCTATCTGGCTGTTCTTCTTGTCTAGTCCTGGTGGTAGTATAGTCCACCCGGCACTGCCGTAGCCTTGTCTTATCTCATCTTCAGTGGTGAGATTCCCCCCCCTGCTTCGCTTGACTTGATAGTCTGTAGTTAGCTCTTTGAATCTCTCTATATGCTGAATCATAGAGAAGCCAGCGCCAGGCGCATACTCCCTGAAGATAACTAAATCATTTTGTCTCATGTATGCCGGCGCACCAGAGGGGAGAGGTAGCTTAACCCTGGCTATAAATAACCCAGCTGGATTGGCAGAGCCAAAGTCATGGCCTGAGAATATATCCCAGTTCTTCGGTATATCAAACCGCTTGACTTTACATAATGTCTCATTGAACTTACTATGTACCAGCCAGGATGTTTCTATCTCGTCATCCTCGGCCATAATCTCCCGCCGGTATGATTCAAGACTCATGTCAGTAGATATAAGTTGTAGAGCCTCGGCACTAATGAAGGGGTTATCATGACTTGTGAAGTGGAATGCTTGCCATAAGCCGGTAGTATCGGTTAGAGCAGCCTTAAACATCTTTGAGGCGTGGCGGGGGTCTCTGGCCTTGGATACGCCGGCAGTCCGCAATGACGGGGGCGTATAGATGAATAGAGCATCGCCGTTATTATCGAGCAGCATAGGAGCTCCGACTTCCCCCCAGGTGTCCTCATTCATTAGTTGCCATTCGTCAAGGGTTAACTTGTCAGCATAGTCACCACGGAGGCTATCAGCATTCCAGGCGGTCTTGGCCTTAATGCGGTTTTCCGTGCCTGGCCTTTCAACGTAGTCCTCAGCCTCATTCAGTTTGAATACTCCAGCCTTCACTGGCTCGGCTAGTGCCCGCTTTACCTCAAACCAGTATTTACCCTTTTGCTCATCCGTAGGAGTAGCATAGAGGACCCTCTTACCAGCAAGGAAGGACTGGACATCGGAAGTAGCAGCGCCAACCGTCTTCCCACTACGTCGACCAGCTTTGACAATCTTCCTCTTCGCCTTGCTGTTAATGAAGGCAGCTTGGAAAGGGTGATTGCTAGAGTTACGGAGGTGTACCAGGTACTCCCTCTGTGCTTGTGCTACTGTCATATACTACCTTTACTATTACTGGCCCGCCGCCTTCGCCACTAATAGGCTGAGCTACTTTCCCCTCTACTCTATCCCAGACTTCCTTGAATGGCACTGCTTCCCGCTTGAGAGCACCCTTAAGAGTAGAATAAATAAGGTGGGCATGAGCTGGGGCCTTGTCGCTGGGTTTCTGCAATTCCTTAACGAGCGCATCTTTCAAGAGAAGAGTCAGACTGCACCCGGGATGCGGGTTGCCATTAGTTCCTGGGGGGAATGGTTTGAGGTTCTTCCGAGAGTTAGGATGTTCTCCCCACTTAAACTTCTTTGGCGTTGGAGGAGTTGGATTAGTAGTCATGATAAGGAGTATAAAGCAAAAGGGAAAATTTGTCAAGTGTTATGGTAAGTTCATATGTAAAATAGGAAGATAGCCTGAAAGGAAAGGGCGCAAGCCCCCCTAAAAAAATAAAAGGGGTATAAAGGGGAGATGCAATAGAAGGAAGGCTGGTGGGGTAAGGGGGGAAAGATAGGTAGATTAGGAAGAAGCGATTAGCAATAGCTATGGCGACTTGTGCTACGCTACGCTTGTCGAGTGCTACGCTTTAGCACTACGCTAAGTTTACACCCAAAAAGGTGATTTGTCAATACCTAGATGTTCTATGCTTAGGCGTGAAACAGGCATAAGAGCACAAATAGCTATACCTAGAGTTCCGAGGTATCCGAGGTATCCGAGGCATAGCCAAATAAGTCACCTTACCGTGTACGATAAAAGGCTTGCAATTTACACTGGTATGTGTTAATATAGATATGGGAGGGCCTATGAAACAGGATATTGAGTATGCTTACATTGCCGGCTTAACAGACGGGGAAGGAACAATATTTATAACGCCTCAATTATATTTGAGTGTAAAGATTCGCAACACTGATAAACCTATTTTACTTTGGGTTCAAGGGGTTTATGGCTTGGGGAAAATATACAAAGCCAAGAGTGCAATTAAACAAGGCTTTTCACTTGAGTTCAACAGTAATAATGCTCTAAAGTTTCTTACGCCTTTGCTTCCTTATTTGCGAATTAAAAAGCTACAAGCGGAGCTGGCGGTTGCATTCCAGCTGGCCACAGAAACAGGGGATAGGAAAATAGAATATCGGCAAAGAATAATGGCACTTAACCAGAAAAGCTACGATAGACTTTTTGGTGTAACTCAACCCACCGTGTAAGAATAGGCTCTTCCGGGCTTAGCAAAAAACGCTGTTCTAATTTTGTTCTAATAAAGTATTTAGCTATAAAATATATTTTGTAAAGCTAGGCACAAAAGGTATAAACAGGCTATTGACAACCTTGTCGCCCGGGGTTATACTGAAAATAAAAACAAAGGGAGGTCGGAAAATAGATATGGAGATACCTAACTGGACAATTAAGGATTTCAAGATTAAGCAGACTGCTACGGGATATTCTGTATATTGTACGCATGATGAAAAATCCAGATGTTTGCGTTCTCATTTAAGAGAATTAAAGCAAGCCACAAGTTATATAGATTGGTTGCTTAATTTCACAAAGGAATTAAAGGAGAAAACAGGAGGTAGAAAATGACCACCACAACCTATAAAGACATTAAGACAATAGCTCAGGAGGTTAGAGGAGAATTAGCAAGGCAGTACCCGAAATGTAAATGGGGTGTCCGAATAGAACGCTTCTCAGGCGGACAGTCGCTAAAAGTTACCCTATTATCAGCACCATTTGAAGCATTCGCAAAGGACACAGATTGCAATGGGAATCCCGTCAAAGGGTACACCCAGTTGAATCAATACCAATTTCAGAGACCCGATGATGAGAATATCAATAACGGCGCTCATCTGACTAGAGAAGTCTGGGACTGTATGGCTAATGCTTACAGGATAGCAAGCCGTGAAAACTGGGACAAATCAGACCCACAGACTGATTACTTTAACGTCAACTACTGGCTACATATGGAGATAGGCCAATGGAATAGGCCATTCATCAAAGCGCTAAGTTAGCCTCTTATGTCCTGCCCCTAATGCGAGGGGGCAGCGATAAGAGACTAAGGGGGTAAATAAGATGCCAGAGCAGTTTCACAGGAAGCTAATCGAGCTACTGGAAGAGAGGGCAGCAGGACATCAATACAATGCCCTTTGCCAAGTGCCTGTATCCCTGGCCAACTCTATCCCTCTACTGGTGCTGGGTAAGCTGGATGTAGAGGGATATTTTAATGAGCACAAGAATTGACTTTGAGGGAGGCTAATATGAGATACTACAAGCTAACAGATAAGTACAACCAAACCCACGATGGCACTCAGTGGGGAGAGAATGTTATCCACAAAGCTATTGGAGAGGGTAAAGACCTTTGCTCCCCTGACGTCATCCACGTCTACGACCACCCTCTGAAGGCGGTAATGTTTAATCTTATCCATGCTGCTTTCAGTAAGTATAATCTCTGGGAGTGTAATGTCCGTAAGGTAGTAGCTGATGATGGATTGAAAGTAGGGGTCAAACAATGCACTACTATCAGGCGAATAGAAGCGCCAATAATCACAACCGAGCAGCGAGTAAGATTTGCGATATACTGTGCGCTTGAAGTCAATAAAGAGAAATCCTTTGTCTTATGGGCTGAGAACTGGCTATCTGGGAAAGACAGAACTGTGTCGGCTGCTTTTTCGGCTGCCAGGTCGGGTGAGTCGGCGACTTTGTCGGCTGAGTTGGCTGCTATGTCGGCTGCCAGGTCGGGTGAGTCGGCGGCTTTGTCGGCTGAGTCGGCTGCTTTTTCGGCTGCCATGTCGGCGGGGGAGGCTTTGTCGGCTGAGTCGGCTTCTAAATCTCTTGATTTCGTAGCACTCATAAAGAAAGCAATCAAGGAGGAAAATGAATATGCCAGAGCATAAACACCCACATGGCGTAGCGAATCTTCAACCACATGACTATCGGGTATGGGTTTGCACTGAATGCCTACACGTATTCACAGATGAGGAAATAAGAAAAGACACCGATGTTAGTGGCGATGCATCGGTAGGCGGTTGGGGGCATTCTTGCAAATCGCATCCATGCCGTAAAGGGCAACGGTGCGAAAGCCACCTTGAACCCTATATGCCTGACAGAAAAGTGGGGATGCAACCATGAGCCTGATATACGTGATTCCAGAATGGGTAATTTGCGCCGACCCTGGGTGTATAGGATGCGAACACAGCTTATAGCTCTTGACGAACCGATAGATACGCTTATCATTAAGGGAATAAAGGAGGTAAATGAGAAATGCTAACATCAGAACAAATTAAGGAAAGTTGGGAAGGGAGAAACGGTTGGTATCAAAACCCTTCGACTAGATTGTGGTTGAGCTTAGGCGATGACGTGAGCTTAGGCAATTACGTGGGCTTAGGCAATGACGTGAGATTAGGCAATTACGTGAGATTAGGCAATGGCGTGAGATTAGGCAATTACGTAAGCTTAGGCAATGACGTGAGATTAGGCAATTACGTGGGCTTAGGCAATAGCGTGAGCTTAGGCGATGGCGTGAGATTAGGCAATTACGTGAGCTTAGGCAATGACGTGAGCTTAGGCAATGGCGTGAGATTAGGCAATTACGTGAGCTTAGGCAATGACGTGAGATTAGGCAATGACGTGAGATTAGGCAATGACGTGAGCTTAGGCAATGGCGTGAGCTTAGGCAATGACGTGAGCTTAGGCGATGGCGCAAACGTAATATCAGTCGGAGCCAGATTTATCGGTTCTTTTACCATCACTAAGGAGAATGTGCTAATCCGAATCGGTTGCGAAACACACCCCGTTGACCAATGGGTAGCTCATGGAGATCCTCTAGCTAAAAGGCATAATGAATCTCAGTGGTGGGAGGAAACAGGCAAATCAATGCTCACCTTCTTAATCAGTGAAGCCAAGCTCTATACTAAGAAATACATAGAAACTCATCAATAGGGATAGCAAAGGGAGGTTTTGTTAAATGGAAAGAAATTCAGGTTTTGCTTTCCACGTTCACCACGACAGGCTAGTAGAGTTCTGTACAGACTACAAGGAGCGGGCAGCGTACATCAGGGAGAATAAGCCGGCCGATGAGATTGAGCTGCGACTCCGATTGCTCAAACTGATACCTCTTAACAGGCTACCATTACCGCTGGACGAAGCCCTGAAGGCCTACTTCGAAGCCCTGAAGGCCTGCGACGAAGCTCGGAAGGCCTACGGCGAAGCTCGGAAGGCCTGCGACGAAGCTCGGAAGGCCTGCGACGAAGCCCTGAAGGCCTACTTCGAAGCCCTGAAGGCCTGCGACGAAGCCTGGAAGGCCTACGGCGAAGCCGGGAAGGCCTGCGACGAAGCCTGGAAGGCCTACGGCGAAGCCGGGAAGGCCTACGACGAAGCCTGGAAGGCCTGCGCTAAGTATTTTACCAAGCTTCACAAAGAGCTATGTCCCAACTGCCCCTGGGATGGTAAAACGATATTTAGCAAGAGGAGGGTTAAATGACAGAGTTGAAAGGCAAATGTAAACATGGGGAATTTACCTTGAAAGATGGCTGTCAACGGTGTATGGCTGAGAAGTACGACAATATCAATTCACCAAGCGGTGTAGCGGAGAGGGTCAAGGAAGCCAACCAGATATTGCACTTAGTGAAGGTCAAGTATTACTCAGAAACCACGGGGGTGTTCAGTGAGCGGGAATATACCTACTTCTCAGCTGACCCACTTAAATTGGGTGACATTATCACTGTGCCAGTAAGGGATACAGTAGCCAAGGCGCAGGTAAGTGCTGTAGATGTACCTGAAGCTGAGATAGAAGCCTTCAAAGATAAGGTCAAGATAATACCGAGTGGCTCGATGGAGCAAGAGGAAATAGAAGCAGAGGCTAGAGAGCAAAAAACAATGGAAAGGCTTACGGGAATAGGGGAGGAGGTTGACATGTCTACAGACGAATTAGAAGAAGATTCGAACGCTGTAGATGTACCTGAAGCTGAGATAGAAGCCTTCAAAGATAAGGTCAAGATAATACCTTCAGGGACAAAAATAACCGAACTCTATGTTATGCCAGAGGAAATGAGGGGGGTAAAGATTAGCCCCAACGCAGCCATTAGTATAGTGAATGATATTGTAGATGTACTTATAGAATCAGAGCAACCAACTCAAGCTACTGCTGCCTTAGCCCTTCGGCCTGGTGAAGATGTAGAGGCTCACAACTACTTCAGTGAGGCTATGGGGTTGCTCAAATATGCTGAAGGGCGTGTCATTAAGACCCTACAGGATGCACAGATGGCCACGAATGACCTCAGCATTATCGGGAAACTCAAGAAAGCGATGGAGGCAAAGCGCAAGGAAAAGTTGGCTCCGCATGAAGCTCAGGTAAAGGCCATTCGTGATACTTACACCTACCTTATGACCCCGATTCTTGAAGCGGAGAGGGTCACCAAGTCTAAGCAAGGTGCCTTCCTCCAGGAGCAGGAGAGGATACGAAGAGAGCAAGAGGAAATCAACCGCAAGCGCATGGAAGCTGCCGAGGCTGAAATGAAGCTGAAGGGCGAATTAACCGAGCCTGTCAACTTGGTTGAAGTAATTGAGCCGGCGAAAAGGGTATCAACTGAGCTAGGTACTTCCGGTTTAACCGACCACTGGGTGTTCGAGGTGGTGGATTTTTCGTTACTCCCGAATGAGTACAAAGTGGTTGACAGCGCTATGTTAAATGCCATAGCCAAGAAACACCACGACTTAAAATCAGTCCCAGGGATACGCTTTTTTAATCAGCCATATCTGGCAACGAGGACGAAATGAAGGGGGAATATCATGCGTAGAGCTATTAAGGGGAAACAATATAGATGCCCAAGGTGGGAAACCTGTGTCTCTTTCAAGTGCGGGCATCGTGTACCTCATTCCCTTGTCTATAAAAAAGGGGATAATGGCTTATTCTGTATCTGTACCACTGTGCTAAAGTATTGCCCACCTTGTGAGGAGGTGAATTATGCCAGTAATTGAATTAACTAAGAAATGCCCTCATTGTCTACAAGTCAAAAGTGTTAATGATTTTTGTAAAAATAGAACAAATAAAGACGGGCTACAATCCGAGTGTAAGACATGCAGCGCAACCTATCAGAGAGCAAGGCAGGAGAAAAAGAAACTTTTGCAAAAAACCATGATAAATACCCCGCAAGTCCTCGATGTATCACGAATAGATGAACTTCTGAAAGGTGTAGACCAGAATATGGCTCTCTTGCAATTAGCACAGACAAAGAATCAGGAACTTAATAAAAAATTAGTTGAATATGCTAGTAGGATTATCGAGTTACAAAACCAGATTGCTTCTGAGAATCGGGGAAGTCATTAGATGCCAGCAGCAGTTGAGGTAATCTGCAAGCGGTGCGGGTACGGCAATGTGCTCAGTAGCTATGGAGAGTATCAGTGCTTCCAGTGTGGCGCCGAGCATGATGCGGAAGGGAATTTGATATCGCAGAAGGCTAGTGAGCCTGACCTGAGAAGAGTAGTCAGAGCGCACCATAATGTGAGAGGGAGGAGAATATGATTGAGAAGATTCTGACTGATAATTCTGTGGAAAAGCAAGTTGCCAAGTGGGATGGAGAGAGGTTTGCTCTGGTAACAGCGTACAAGGAAGAGGCAAGGCAAACCAAGGTGATTTTCCTTTCCCCTGTGGAAACAATACACCTTCTGAAATTCTTGCAGGAGATACCAGAGCTAAGGAGCGGAGTAGCATGAAAAAACTTTGGCTGATACCAATGCTGGCTATCTTGGAAGTGCTTATTGCGGTTTTCTTTGGGATAGCCTGGTTACTGGTTAAAATAGAGAGTATATTGAAGGAGGAATAAATGCCTAGGAAAAAGAGAGCTAACGTAGCACCAGAGTTTGTTGGGCATTACTACTTTTATGGGAAGGAGATTTGGGTACTGGAAGATTGTAGCACTGAGCCAATGGCTTGGATGCGTAATATCATCTCAGACCAGACAAAGGCAATGAGAATCTCTGCATTTGATGACTTCGTAAGGCTAGAGCCGGTATCCCCAATCCCTGAAGCTAAGAAGAAACGCAAGCCACGTTCCGATGCCGGGGAAACTCACGCCAAAAAGACTGTGGAGAGCAGCGACCCCATAGGAGATGCTGCACGAAAGCGAGTACCATGTCCCACTCCTCTGGAGTGGAAGGGGGAATTCGATGTTACCAAACTGTACTACAAAACACCACTTACGGAAGGGGAGAGCTATGAAGTGGGCTATGGGGAACACAAGGTTGTAGGAGCAACATACGAAGATGCAGTTCAAGGGTTGTTCAAAATACTTAACCTGTCCATCGGGGGTAAGGAACTGAAGGTCTTTCTTGAAACCATACCAGAGTGTCCTGAGAAGAATATACTGGTCAATATTTTGAAGGAGGAGAAGTAAATGACAATGGGTAAAGAATTAACGCTAGGGCAGAACCAAGAAGTAGGCTTTGCTATCCCACCAGATATTGTTCTTGCTAATGCTATGACGGCGGCTAAAGCTCTGATGAGTGTGGTCTCGCTAAAAAAGAGGCCTGTCATTATGAACGGCGAACAGTATCTTGAATTCGATGATTGGCAGACCTGCGGTCAGTTTTATGGTTATACTGTCAGGACTGGAGATGCTATACCAGTGGAGGTTGATGGTGTTAAGGGTGCAAAGGCCCATGCCGACTTGATTAACCTCAAAACAGGTGAGATTGTGGGCGGTGCCGAAGCCTACTGTATGAGGGATGAAGAACACTGGAACACTCGCCCTAAATATGAGTGGCAAGGTGAAGGTGGCGACCGCAAGAAAGTCAAGGCAGGGGATGAGATTGTCCCTTGGTTTCAACTTGCTTCTATGGCACAGACAAGGGCAGGTGCTAAAGCCTTCCGCAACCGCTTGGCCTGGGTTGTAGTGTTAGCTGGCTATAAAGCTACACCAGCCGAGGAAATGACA
>Ga0180008_1000739_pt1 | contig 24288 bp, 19 predicted proteins | sample MM_PW_MetaG_FD_121121 | JGI IMG/M metagenome (GOLD analysis project Ga0180008, IMG submission 121121) | Groundwater microbial communities from the Aspo Hard Rock Laboratory (HRL) deep subsurface site, Sweden - MM_PW_MetaG | ecosystem: Environmental > Aquatic > Deep subsurface > Groundwater...
AAAGAAATCACTATTGAAGTACCTGTTAAAATCGTTGGTAACTCTAAAGGAGTTATGGCAGGTGGAGATTTACGTTTAAACAACCGTAAACTTAAAGTAAAAGCATTACCAGCAAATCTTCCTGATTTTGTTGAGGCTGACATTACTCCACTTAACATGGGTAACAAATTATACGTTACTCAAGTTCCTACTCCAGACTTTAAAATCATGCACCCAGACAACACTGTTATCTGTCAAGTGAAGATTTCTCGTGCTGCTATGAAAGCGGCTCAAGAGGCTGCAAAAGCTGCAAAAGCACCTGCAAAAGGAAAGAAAAAATAATATTTTTCTACACCATATCAAAAGCATCAGTTTCAACACTGGTGCTTTTTTTTTACGTGCATATTTTTTAATTATCTATTTCTAAAAAAATAGAATATCTTCTTTAGGAGCACAACAATTTCTAATCCTTTCAACATCTTTCCCGCTATCCATTACAATCTTTTTATCGCCAAAAAGCGATTAAAAAGGATTTTCATTTCTATCGGGGCTATTCAAAAACGTTTGTTATTTCTAAGACACTTTCAAAAACACTACCCTACAGTAAATCTAGCAGTAAGCCTCACGAAATAAATTAAACAGTGAAACTTTATTAATGATCTCATTGACAATTTATCTAATTAAGTTTACTTTTGCCTTATGATACAATGGATCAAAGCACTGCTTTCACCAACAGAAACAGTAAAAAACATAGATGATATAGAACCAGAAGGTCACCAACACCAAAAAAATAATATAGAAAACGTGAGTAATAAGTTTTTAATAGTAGGACTAGGTAACATAGGAGCTGAATACGTAAACACTAGACACAATATAGGCTTTAAAGTACTGGATTATTTTGCAAAAAAAGAGTCGGTTACTTTTGAAACTGTCAAACTAGGAGCTCTTGCACAGTATAAATTTAAAGGCAGAACTTTTTTCCTGTTAAAACCTAATACCTACATGAATCTTAGTGGTAAAGCGGTACATTATTGGATGGATAAGGAAAAAATCCCTTTAGAAAACATACTCATAATCACTGATGATTTAAACCTCTCTTTTGGAACCATACGCATCAAGCCAAAAGGAAGTGATGGCGGACACAATGGTCTAAAAAATATCAATTTAGTCCTAAACACCAATCAATATACTCGATTTAGATTTGGAATCAGTGACGAGTTCAAAAAAGGAAAACAAGTAGATTATGTTTTAGGAGACTGGGACGACGCAGAGAAAACTGCACTCCCAGAGCGATTAGAAATAAGCTCAGAGATCATCAAATCATTCGGAACAGCTGGACTCGAACTTACTATGACAAGCTATAATGGAAAATAAAAAAATAGGAAGCATTGATTATGCTTCCTCTTTTTTCATAAGTAGCAAGTTACCATTTATTATTTAATAACAAGCTTTTTAACCTGTTTTGCATCACCATCATAAACAGAAACTAAATATAGTCCTGCTTGGAAGTCTTGCAATTGAATATTTTGATTAAAAGCACCTGTATTATCATACGCTTTTTCAAATAACTTGCGACCTAATAAATCATGCACTAGTATCTTTATTTCGTTTCCAGACTGACTAGAAAATTGAACAGTAAAATTACCTTTATTAGGATTAGGATATAATGAAAAATCATTCGTATCAAAATCGTTTGTACTTAAAGTAAACGTTTTGGTACATATTTGAATTGATGCAGAATTTAATGTTCCCGAGTCATTTGCAAAAGCATCTCGTATTCTAAATGTCCATACCCCTTGCGCTAAATCACCATTAAAAGCTGCCAAAGGCTCGAATGGAGCCACTGTTTGCAATGTTGCAACGTTACATCGAAGCGTTCCTCCGTCGTCATCAAGATTTAGTAAAACACTCCCTCTACTATTCTCACAACTTCTTTCCAATAGCCGTACAGTTTTCCCGGTTGGACTAATGACTTCTATTTGTAAGTCAGAAAAATAGGTATGCGTAAAAGCTAAATTAAAATTAACATCAGAAACTATAGCTGAAGAATTAGGAACCGTAATTGTTCTAATCGTATAAGTCGCTTGCTCCGGTATTGCAAAAGGGGCACTAAAATCATACGTATTGCAAGCGGAGACTGATGAGTAGCCAATGGTAAAAGCTTTAGAATTTAGGGCGTAATATATGTTTCCCGTAGGAGCAATCATGATTCGACAATTTTGACTTACCAAATTAGGAACGATAATTGATTGCGAGCCATCATTAGGTGTGTTCGCTGCTAATACTATAGGAAAAGTCAGTCCTCCATCCGTAGATAATTTTATATCGACGTTTGCTGAACCAGTTAATGTATTGGCACCATTCACATTCCAAGTTATTGTTTGAGACTCTCCTTGATACCAAGCTACAGCATCTGTGTTTTGAGAGCTAACTACAAATGGACCTACGGCACCGCTTACAGTTACCACGGCTATATCCGTATTTGTTTGAGCCGTTCCTTGCGTGGCATTATCCCTTACTGTTAAAGCAAAATTAAGTGTTCGCGCCACAGTCGAAACTGACTCCCAACTACTTGTTAGTTTATTAGCAAGGACATTACTATAACTAGGCATATATCTAATAGGACTAGAACTAGGATACAGCGATCGAAATAAAGGACCATCTGGTTTTGAAGATACTGCAAAACTATTGCTAAGATCAGTTGTTATAGCAGAATCGTTTTGTTCCCAAGTATATGTTAATCTATCACCATTACTATCTGAACCCGTTCCGGTTAAAACAAATGCCGTTCCAAAAGGAATGGTATAATCTAAACCAGCATTAACAACTGGCGTTGCATTACTAGGAAATGTATTAATAGGACAAGACTTAGTAGCAAGATTATTCTGGATTTGCAAAATACTATAGTAGGTAAAATAATCATCCGAAAATTCTTGGACATCATAATCATCTGTAATCCCTGCATAGGCCATAATAGTTGTGCCACTTCCTGGCTCTACATTAGCACCCGTGCCTTCAATATCATACGAAAAAGTATGGTTAGCACCTAACTGATGTCCCATCTCGTGCGCTACAAAATCGATATCAAATCGATCGCCTTGCGGCACATTATCCGCAGGAGACGTATATGCGCTTCCTTTTCCTCTAGGAACAGATGTAGTAGGATTCACGCATACACAACCAATACATCCAGCGTTTCCGCCACCGCCGCTTCTACCAAACAAATGACCAATATCATATCCATCATTTCCAATCACTGAGGTTAAATTTCTTTGCAACTGTAAACTCCAGTTATCAGCACTACCAGTATCCGTACCAACACTAGCATCAGCGTAGGGATCCGTAACGGAATTAGTATAGATAATTGCACTATTATTAGCGATAATCTCGAGTTTAATCGCTAAGTCCTTATTAAAAATAGCATTAATACGAGACATAGTAGCATTCATTCCACCAAGGGCACCAGCTGTTGTACCACCGTAGTACTGCGCATACTCACCCGTGCACGATAGCGCCAATCGGAGCGTTTTAAAAACACCGTTATTGGCTTTAGTTTTTGCTGTTTTACTCAACAAATTGTTGTTCAAAGCAATATCATCTGTTTTACAATTGAGCGCTAAAGCACCCTTAGATCTATTAGTACCTTTGTACGCAACATACGTAACCTTGTCATTGTTCTCTTTTTCAATAAACTCTGATCCAAGATCACTCCTTAAAACCATTGTTTGGATTCCCTCAGGAGAAATACTTAAACTTAAAGTAGCTTTAGGGTCAGATAATCCCATTCCGCTGTAGGATCGAATTTCCGGATATTTCTTTTGTAAATCAGGCGCAAAATTAGAATACTCCACAACCCAAAAATCCTCTAACTCTCCCTTACTATTAGGAAGTGCGATAGTAACACCTGCTTTGCTTTCAGTATCGGAGTTTGCCTTTGCTAAAGACAATTTAAATTGTAATTCGTCTAAAACATAATAAACATTATCATCGACCTTCTCCGTAGCACCGCTATTTTTATCAGAAACTGACCTTGAAGTAGAACTAATTTTTTTCCATGGAGAGGCTACTTGAGCTTGCACAAATGAGGTGAAAATTAAAACAAAAAGTAGTAGGGTATTTTTTTTCATAAACTAGGGACTTTACAACAAAAATAAAGCAATTAATCTACAATTATAAACACAACCTTATTAATTAGGCGATTGTCCCGTGTTAAAAAAGCCATTTAGCAAAAAATGTAAAATAAATTACACAAAATTCGTCTTAAAAGTGAATGAAAACAGCCCTAAGATACCACTACATTAAAATACTTACCATAAATTTGCAGTATTATAAAACAGGTACTTTGAAGATTTTTCACTCCATTAACGATTTTAGCTCTACTAAAAAAACAATTCTCACTCTTGGTACATTTGATGGGGTACATATTGGTCACAAAAAAATTCTAGACAAAGTCATCAACTCAACAGAAAACGGTGAATACGAGAGCTTAGTTTTGACTTTTTTTCCGCACCCTCGCATGGTTTTACAAGAAAACTCAGAGATAAAGTTATTAAACACCATCAGTGAGAAAATAGAGTTACTAGAAAATATGGGGATTCACAACTTAGTAATTCATCCCTTTGACGAAACTTTTTCTAGACATACCGCCGAGGATTTTGTTCAAACTGTTTTGGTCGAAAAATTCAACATACAAAAAATTATTATTGGCTATGATCACCGCTTTGGTCGCAACCGTACAGCAAATATTGATGACTTGATCGAATATGGCATAAAATACGGTTTTGAGGTAGAACAAATATCTGTCAAAGAAATTGATGATATATCTGTGAGTAGTACTAAAATTCGAACCGCACTTTCTGAAGGAGACATGGCAAAAGCCAATAGCTATTTAGATTATAATTACACTTTAAGCGGAACAGTTTTTCAAGGCAAACAACTAGGTCGAACTATTGGTTTTCCGACAGCAAATATCAAGATTGAAGAGGATTATAAGCTAATTCCAAAAAAAGGAGCTTACATCGTTACAAGCACAATCAATAATAGTTTGGTAAAAGGCATTATGAATATTGGTCTGAACCCAACTGTACAAGGAGAAAACTTATCGATTGAAATTCACTTCCTTGATTTTGACCAAGATTTATACGGAAAAAAAATAACGGTGAATTTACTGCAATACCTTCGAGAGGAGCAAAAATTTAATTCTTTAGAAGAATTAACCAACCAACTACAGCTGGACAAAACGACAGCACTGGAATACTTCAACAAACGTTAATATTAGAAGACGTTGTGTAATTTATCTTAATAATTTTCTTAAATTTGGTAATGAACCTCTTATTTTCAAAGAGTTAATTATAACAATTTAAAATTAGAAGCATGAAACTACCAAAAGAAATTTATAACGGAATTATTATTTGGATTGGAATCAGTATACTATTTCTATTGATGAAAGCACTCGATTTAGCCGATGTATTTTATCTCAGAGCACTAAACATTCTCTTCATTTATTATGGAGTCAATAGAACCCTAAAGAGTAATTTCAATGAAGGGAAAAATGGTTTGCCTGAAAATGCATTATCTGGTCTAAAAACAGGACTAATAGGTGTTTTTATAAGTATAGCTGGATTAATATCTTACAGCTACATTCAAGGTGGCGACAAATATGTCGAATCCCTTTCTGCTTCCTTTTTATTTGGTGGAGAACCAACAGTGATGACTTATGGTATATCCTTGTTATTCGAAGGAATCGTATCTGCTGTTATTGTAACTTTTACTTTAATGTTAATTTGGAAAAAAAGATATCCTACTGATTAACAACCCTTCTAGATAATTATGTTAAACATAGTTTTTCAACTCATTCACTTTGCTTCATTAGAACAATTTGACTACTTTTGAAGCACCAAAAAAAAGCTTACAATGAGTATTACAAAACATAATTGGACGAAAGACGAAATTATCGCTATATATAATAAACCTATGATGGATTTGCTTTATGAAGCAGCATCTATACATAGAGAGCACCATGACCCTAACGTTGTTCAAGTTTCAACTTTATTATCTATCAAAACAGGAGGTTGCCCAGAGGACTGTGGTTATTGCCCACAGGCGGCGCGCTATCATACTTCAGTAGAAGGTAATGACTTGATGACGGTTAGCCAAGTTAAAGCACAAGCCTTACGCGCAAAATCAGGAGGATCTTCCAGAGTGTGTATGGGTGCAGCTTGGAGAAACGTAAAAGATGGTCCTGAATTTGATCAAGTACTAGAAATGGTTCGTACCATCAACAAACTAGACATGGAAGTGTGTTGTACACTTGGAATGATCACAGAAAATCAAGCACAACGTTTAGCCGAAGCTGGTTTATATGCATACAATCACAATTTAGACACATCTGAAGAATACTATAAAGAAGTAATTTCAACAAGAGGATTTGAAGACCGCTTACAAACAATCGAAAATGTTCGTAAAACAAACGTTACCGTGTGTAGTGGTGGTATTATAGGAATGGGAGAAAGTATTGAGGACAGAGCAGGAATGCTAGTGGCACTCTCTACACTTAACCCACAACCGGAATCAGTGCCAATTAATGCATTAGTAGCAGTTGAAGGGACTCCGATGGAAGAAGAAAAACCAGTTGAAATTTGGGAAATGATTCGAATGGTTGCGACCACTCGTATCATCATGCCAGAAACGCAAGTTCGTTTATCAGCAGGTCGCATGAACATGAGTAGAGAAGGACAAGCGATGTGCTTTTTCGCAGGTGCTAATTCAATATTTGCAGGAGACAAATTATTGACTACTCCAAATCCAGATGTGAATGAGGACATGAAAATGTTTGAAATGCTAGGATTGAATCCGCAAAAACCATTTACTAAAGTTTCGCAACCGGCAACGGTAGAGGCTGCAGACTCACAGTTTGTACCTTTGGGAGAAAAACCAAAATGGTCACGTCCAGAACACAAAATTGAAAGAAACCTTGAAGCATCTGCTAAAAGAAAATAAAAAAAATCCCATCTTGAAAATTCAAGATGGGATTTTTTTTTGTGCCAATAATTAATTTATTAAAAAACGTAGCCTCAATAATGCTAAAAGTAACGAGACGTTAGTATACTATTTTTTGTGTTACCACTGACCCATTGTTCAACACAACTTTTACAACTAACACCACATTTGCAGCACTAAGGTTGCTAATAGACATTTGATTAGAATCTACTGCTTTTTTAGCAAACAATTGTTTTCCCGCTAGATCATAAACATAAGCAGCAGCAATGGTTTCAGTACCTACTTGAACCGTAATTACCTTGTTTTTTGTCGAAATATACACTCCTTCTGCAACAGGATCAACAACCTCGACACCAAGTGTTTTACTGGTGTAGCGTATAGCCAAGCGGTCGTTAAAAACACCTATTTCTGTCGTAAATTTATATGTCCCTTCACTTAAATCGATCACAGTACCTAAGAGTTTGTCTTCCAAGTATACATTCTGAGTCGTGAACAAACCATCTTTATCACGGATAGTAATACTAAATTGACCTCCAATATTCGCTTTATAGCCTAGTGGAATAATCTCAGAATCGTCAAATGGCAAGGCACGACCTTGGATAGTTAACTTTTTATCCTCATTGATACTGTAAAAATCAACGAAGGCATTTGCATCATAACTCTCACCATCAAATGCGGTTTCAAAAGCATTAGTCGCTCCTGTAATGTACCCCAATAAAGTTTCTTTAAAAGCGCCCTCTTCATTTGTTAAATCAATCCAAATACGGCTTTTATCTGTTGTTACTGTTGTCTTTTTTGTGCTTTCAGTTTTAAAAAACTGACTATTTGCACCTGCAGATACGGTTGTGTAACCCACTCGCATACTATTGTTGTAAATAACATCTCCTGCTGCTTTACTCGTACCAAAAAAGGACTGACCAGAACCTATATTATACGTTGGAGCATTATCTTTAATCAATGGTGACGATTGATTATTAATGCCACTTGCAGCAACATAAGCCGTAGATACACCACCTGTCCTATTATAGGCAGCATAATCATCCGAAGTATATGCATATGTCCCTGACCCCGCTGTTCCAGCAGGAAGACTGCTCGCCAACCGTAGCGAAGTATTCCGAGTCCAAAAATAAATAGTACCTTCTAATCGTGCAGCATTAGCATCTAAAAATTTATCTGCATCCAAAGCCGATGGGTAAGGGTTGCCTATTAAAACAGAATTTCCTGCAGCACCTATAGGCAACTTAACAACACCATTATTTGGAACTCCTTTAAATTGATAAGGTTCAGAAAATGGTGGCGTAGGAGCCATATGACTTTGTGGTGCTCTTATGATATACCCTGTACCCTTGTTCATAAAATTATTGTAAGCATCTTCATATTTCCAATTATTAACAAAGGAATCAAAAGAGAGGAATTTATCACCAAGTGTACCCGGCGAAAAATCAATTAGTTTTTGACCCGTAACCGGTGCGCACCAATATGTATAATCAAAATTATTAAAAGGTGTTATTTCTCTTTTATAGATTATATTTCCAGTATTTACAGCATCGTCATTTATTTGTACTAAACTGGATGTATCCTCAAAAATCAATGAAGCTGTAGACTGAACGTCTACATCATTCTTAATTCTCATAGTCCGACCTGATTTAATTCTGACTATAGTTGAACCTGTTACCTTACAAGAACAACCTTCTAGATCTACGTCGTTCGTATTACTGTAATCAGAAGAAAAAACTAATTTATGATCTATGGTCGGAACTCCATTACTCCAAGAGCCAGTCCATGTATTTGTCACAACTGGATTGATAATTACATCTTTTGTTGTGGCTGAAGAACATGAACCATTACTTACGTAAAATTGATATTTACCTGCAGCTAATCCAGAAATAGTCATTGTTGCGCCAGTAATTGAAATACTCGAGCTCGCAGTTCCTATTTGATATATTTTTGCTAAAGCAGAAGTTGGCAAACCACTTAAAACAACACTTCCTTTGTCTGATGCACAAGTTGTCTGAGTTATTGTACCAATTCCAGGAGCATTTGGCCTAGTTAAACAAGTTGAGTAAGAACATGGTCCAGCACAATCAGCTGTAGAACCAAAAACAGAACCACTATTATTAATTGAACCTGTCACATCAAGTCCTCCAGTACCTGCAATAACAGAACCATTCCCTGCCTTGACATTCCCTGTAACGCTGACAACACCATTAAAAACAACACCGTTACTATTATTACTATTATTAAGTAGGCCATTCACTATTAAAGATGCACCTGCTTCAATTATGACTGTACAGCCATTTTGAAAATCCATAACCGGTGTACTACTAGACGTACCAACTTGCCCAACGTATAATGTAAAACCAGATTTAACAGTAAGTGTTGCACCATTTTTCACAGTGATACTAGAGTAATATGCATTTGATGATATTGTTAAAGAACCAGAACTTATAGGTCCCCCCGGACCTATACATACACCTGAAGGACAATCTGGTCCGTTTTGAGCATATCCCATAATCGAAAAACCCAACACTAAAAATAAAAGAGTGAGTATATTTCCTGACCAAAAACAACTATTCGTAGAGTATTTTTTTTTCATATGGTGTTTTTAAAAATTTGGTGAATTTTTAATCGCTAATTATTATTGTAATAGAATTGTTTCCTTTTTAAAAGATAAAAAATATTAGTCCAAGATAGCTCGACCTAGTACCAACTCTGTAATTTAATCGTCTAACTGTTTCAAAATTCGACGAAACACGCTTTTAGTGGGCTTTACAAGAATCTATACTTTGTTTTTTTAATAAGCTCGCTTTCATTCATTAACATAAAATAATTTAGTTAGAAACAATATTCTAAATCTTACAACAAACTTATTTTATGACATACGTACATTTTTAAATTATGGTTTTATAAAATTTAATCTAACTTAGATCATTTATACATTTCTTTATGTCATCAAAAAAATCCAAAAATAAAAAAGTGCCTATTAAAAATAGGCACTTTTAAATAAATGGTAAAATTATGTAAACTCTAATAAATTACTTTGTGAGTCACTGTTTGTCCGTCGTCTAATTTAATTTTAATAACATAAACGGTATTACCTTTACGAAGGTTACGAATTGCAAGTTCTGTATTATTTACCTTTGTTTTGTTAAAAATTTCTTTCCCTGATAAATCATAAAGCTTAACAGCATCCATAGATAAACTTGAAGTTATTCTAATTTCTTTTTCACTAGTAGAAACCAAAATCAATTTACTGAGAGCATCAAGTGTACTCGCTACGGCACTTGCTTTTTTATTGGTATAAAATAGCACGAAACGATCATTAAAGACTCCTTTTGTAGTAGTAAAGGTGTAAGAATTATTTTTTAAATCATGTATCACATTTAGTAGTTTATCTTTTATAAATATGTTTTGATCTTTAAATAAACCATCCACTTGGTCTATAGCAATAGTAAAATCTCCTTCAATCCCAGATCTAAAACCTAAAGGTATCGTGTCATTTTCATCAAATGGCAAACCTCTTCCTTGGATAACTAGGTTTTTCTCCTGATTAATACTATAAAAATCAAGAAACTCATAGCCGTCAAAACTTTCACCATCGTATCTGCCTTCTATGTCATTTGTTGCTCCTGTCACGTAACCTACAAGAGTTTGCTTAAAGGCACCAGCGGTATTAAACATGTTAAGCCAAATACGATTTTTTTCGACTAAATCTGATTTATTATCCACTTGCATCTTAAAAAACTCTGAGTTGCTTAATGCAGCCCCATTTGCACCAACACGCATTGTGTTATCAAAAGTGACCGTTCCAGCTCCCTTCGTCGATGCAAAAAATCCTTGTCCAGAGCCAATATTACCAGAAGGAACTGTATTATTATATCCCGTTGCAGTAGCAGCCGTTCCCGTTCCTGCAGCAGCACCACCAGTCAAATTATAAGAGGCATAATCATCCCCTGAATACGCGTATACACCCGAACCAGGATTACTAACATTTGTACCAATTGTTGTATTATGTGTCCAGAAATAAAGTGTTCCTTCTAAAACAGGGTTATCCTTGATAAACTTATCTGCATACAATGCTGAAGGATACGGGTTCCCTAACAAATAAGCGGCATCAGTACTTGCCGCAATTGCCACTTGAATTGGTCCATTATTAGGAACACCAATAAAAGGAGCATTAAAGAAGCCTACCGGAAGCGGTATTGCACCCGTTTGTGGCTCTGGTCCTCTTATAATATACCCTATTCCGGGTGCCATTACAGTAGAAGAAGGAACTTGAACCCAAGCATAACTAGCCCCATCAAAAGAATAAAACTTATCTCCTCCTGTAAAGGGAGATACATTATATAACGTTTGTGGCGAAACGGGTGATGACCAATAAGTATAGTCAAACTTAGTTATAGGACCATTTAAAGTCCTGTTATAGGTTATATTACCAGAATTGCTAACATTATTAATTTGTACTAAGCTAGATTGACTATAAAATTCAAGAGAACCACCTGATACGGTTACCTTATTTGTCACTTTTAGACTATTTCCATTATCAAAAATAACGGTACCCGAATTTACTTGACAGGAACAAGCAACCAAATCACCCCCATTTACAGATGACCTATAATTTCCATTAAAAACTACTGCCTGAGTGCTAGTTGGCGGACCATTGGTCCAAATAGTACCATTCCAGATTGCCGGAATTGGTGCCACATTTATAGTAGAAATTTTCACTGGCGAAATACACCCATCAATATTTTTTATAAACACATTGTAAGTACCTGCTGCAAGTCCCGATTTAACATTACTCGCTTGATAATTTAACCCATTATCAAAACTGTAGGTGTCAGTTGTACTCTGAACTCTAACTGTTATTACACCCGTATTTGTGATACAATCTGGCTGAGAAATAACCACATCCGGAGTCGTTAATGATGGATAGAAAGTTAATGATCTAACTTTTGAAAAACTGCTGACACTACAACTACCACCGGTTCTATTGTAGACAACATCTACTCTATATTTACCTGATTCGGCTGGTGTACCATTAATTATATTTAAGACAGCAGTTTTCGCACCTGAAAAATGCGGTCCATCTATAACATTATTCCAAGACCCAGATGGAATTTGACTTTTCCATTGGTATGTAACTGGACCGTTTGATGGATTTGAAATTACTGCTGTATAGGAATAATTAGATCCATAACAAAGCTTCACATCTACAACAGATTGAGAAGGGCTAAGGGCAGGTGAATTTATCGCTACTATTTCATTTACTGAAAGAACAACTGTATTTGAAGTAACACCACAAATCACATTAGACACAGTTACCTGAAATTGTGTTCCATTTGGATATTGAGTACCTCCTACATTGGCTAAACTTATTTCATTATTTATTGGTGCATTTGGATAAGTTGTATTACTAACTACTCCAGAAAGCATTATAAAACTAGCATCAGTTGGTCTTTTATAAAACCAAGTATAAGTAAGATTAGTACCTACAGCTAACGCTTTAAAATTAACTGAGCTACCCTCACAATCCAATTGACTCAGTGGCTGCGTGGTAATAATAGGAGCGACATTAACAGTTATAATTCCTGTAGCATTTATAGTACCACAACCACCAGTTAACGGAATACTATAATTAAAAGTTCCAGAAGCAGTAGAAGTCCCACTAATAGTAATGGTATTTGATGTCCAAACTGCTGTTACCCCAGCAGGCAATCCTGTTACAGTTCCAATCCCTGTTGCTCCAGTTGTGCTATGGGTGATGTTAGTCATCAAAGTATTAGCACAAAGAGTAGGTGTAGACGAAGCAGCACTAACTGTATTACTCGGATTAACTGTAACCACAACTGGTTTCCTAGCTGTAGTGATCGAGCCTGTAGTTGCCTCCACATACAAGGTAGTTGTAGTTGTTAGTGTTGGTGTATTTATAGTTGTGTTGTAAGGAGCAGCGCCAGCTACAGCTGTAGAAACTGCTGTACCACCTACCAAAGTTGTATACAATTTATATGTAGTTGAAGCAGAAGGTGCAGGAAATACAGAGACTGCAATACTACCAGCGCTTGAACTACATTGTGGACTAGACACTGTCTTTACATAATTATAACCTCCGTTTGCAACAATTTGATCAAAATCATACAACGAAGACCCTCCTTGACAAGAGGCTACTTTTACTCCTCCAACAGTTATTAAATCAGATGCACTACAACTTCCAACAGTTGAAATAGCCCCACCAGGTGTGCCACTTTCAATAACAATGGAAGAATTCGCGGGCAAAGAAAGTGTATTGTTAGTTTTGTCAGGAAAAACTAAACTAGCATTATTTCTAACAATTAATTGTATACCAGATAACCCACAGGTGGTCAAATTTAAGTCGGCATCCATCACCAAGCTCGCAGATGCAACCCCATTACCAACATAAATAATTGACACTCCTGTAAAGGTACCACAAGTCAAACTGCTAGCGTTTACATTACCTGTTATAGTATATTGACCAACGACAGTAGCTGAAGACAGCAAGAAATAAAAAACAAAAATAAAGCTAGTTTTATGTAAAAATCGCATCATAGCATCGGACTTTTTATAGATATTTTACACTAAGTAAAATCAAAAAGTAGAGGCTTCAAAAAAAATCCGATTAATCGCATTTTTTAACGTCAATCGACTAAATTTCAACATCTTAAACATGCACTATTTTACAATGATATAAATACTATAAATAAGTAAAAATATTTAATTTTGTGCTCAACCTTGAATACTCCCATGTTAACATGAAAAACATATCTTCCATAAAAGAAGCCATAAAAAAAATAGAACATTACTGCGCTTATCAAGAGCGCTGTCACGAAGAGGTAGAATCAAAATTGCGTTATATGAAAATGGATTCTGATGAAATTGACCAAATCATTGCGCATCTTATTAAAGATAATTTCCTAAATGAAGAACGTTTTGCTTGCAGTTTTGCTAGAGGAAAACACCGAATTAAACATTGGGGAACCATCCGGATTACGAACGAATTGAAGTTTCGAAAAATAAACCAACGCTTAATTACTACTGCACTTAAAGAAATTACAGTCGAAGAATATTTTGATACTTTCGAAAAACTAGCACAACGAACCTGGGAAAATACAACCGAAACGAACACCTTGAAAAAAAGAAAGAAATTTTGCGATAACTTGCTTAGAAAAGGTTTTGAAAGCAACCTCGTTTACGAAAAAGTTAAAGAATTAGAAAATGCCGAATCAGTGAAATAATTTGACTTCACTCTGGTATTGTATGATGGATCGTTGGTCAGAATAATTTCTAACATCCTGTATTGTGCAATGGAACGCGGATGACGCGAATTTTAGCAGATGAAAACGGATTTTTTCCTCTTATACAAGTATGTAAGTATTCTCTAAATTATCAAAACGTGTAGTTTGTCAGTTCGAGCGGAGTCGAGAACCAGCTTAACAAAAAGACACAATCCTTTTATGAAATTCAACAGATTTAGCACAGCTTTCTCTTAGAAAAAACAGTACTACCAATCTGGTTACTGCTATAATGAAAGCAACACACTTACCGCATTACCACCAAAACCTACTGCATTTACCAATACTTTTTTAATGGCCTTTTCTTGTTTTTGTGCTTTCGCAAAAGGGACGCCTATGAACGTATTGTGTTGCAGCATCAAAACCGCCAACTCTAAACTTAACATACCCGAAGCACCAAAAGTATGACCTATTTTCCATTTGTTTGTGGTCAATAAGGGTAGGCTTTCGCCAAAGACTTTCTGGATCGCCTTATACTCCGTTAAATCGCCTTTTATAGTTCCTGGAGCATGCATGACAATCACATCAACATCGGACAACTTTGTGCCTTTTAATGCCATTTTCATAGACTTTTGAAAGCATGTCGCTTCTGCCGAAATGGATATATTATGTTCTAAAACTTCTGTAGCGTATCCAATTCCTTCGATAAAAGCCAAAGCATTCTCTTTTTTGCCTATTTCTAAACAGCAAACTGCCGCTCCTTCACCAAGAATCATGGTATTTTGTATTTTATCCAAATCTAAAGCGAGATTGGGATATTCCTCATTTGACCTAGAATATATTTTTAACGCACGCATTTGTGCAATGGTAAAATCGGTTAAGGGTGCTTCACTCCCACCCACCAAAAACTTATCGATCATCCCTGATTTCAACCATGCAACTCCATTCAGAACCGCGTGCAAAGCAGTAGAACAGGTGATAGAATGCGAAATCTCTGGACCTGAGCTTTGTAAATCATGGGCAACCCAAGAAGAGATATTTCCTAAAGTGGTTGTAGGCGAAGCTAAGGTTTGCGCTTTACCGGTTTCTAAGTACTCTTGATGGTGTTTTTCGAATAAATCAGTAGCCCCGCGAGAAGAGCCAATGTTGATTCCGAAAATATCATTTGAATTCCAACCTGCTTGTTTAATGGCAGCGCGAGATGCTTCCACGGCAAACAAGACCGAATTATCTAGAAATTTATATTTGGAATCGGACTTTTTTAACGATTCAATTTTAGCAACCGAATCATTATCTAAAGGCGCCACAAACGTTGGTGCTTTATCAATAAATTTTTGAATAAAACAATGTTGGTCGTTAAGATAGTTCGCCCAAATAATTTGCGGATCATTTCCTAATGGAGAAATAGAAGATAAAGCTGTAATGGATATTATATCTGACAAGATGCTTTCAATTTAACCGCAAAGGTCGCAAAGTTTTTACAAAATGTGCAAGGTTTAGCCCCTAATAAAACACTTTATATGGCTTTGACCACTACATGGCAGTATTGGTAACCCGTGGTTCGTTAAATTTTTATAAATCAAAGCGAATTTTGATTAACAATCACATTATTTTTAGCCCTGATAGCAGTGAAAATCCTTTATGAGCTCCTTTCTTTAAGGAGCTCATAAAGATTGTAGCGAATAGCAGGATTAGCTACAAATTAAACTATTTCAAGCGCTGCTTCGACTACTTGATATATCTTTTTCAATTGCGCATCACTGATGATGTACGGAGGTAAAATGTAGACAATATTCCCAACTGGCCTGAGGATTACACCATTTTCTATAAAAAAATCATAAAGTTTATTTCGTAAACTTCCGTAGTAGCTCGCAGCACTATCTGTTTTTATTTCTAAAGCAAAAATAGTTCCTAGAACGCGTGTGGTTTTTACTTTAGGATGTTGCTTGATTATATTTTGAAAAGCCAAATGATTTTCATTCACCCGAACTAAATTAGCTTGCATTTCAGGCGTTTTCAACAACTCTAAACTGGCTAATGCAGCTGCGCAACCCGTAGGATTTGCCGTAAACGTATGACCATGAAACAAGGCTTTGTTAATATCTTCGTCGTAGAAAGCATCAAATATTTCTTGGGTAAAAGTTGTGATTGCCATTGGGATAGTCCCTCCAGTTAATGCTTTGGATAAGCACATCATATCGGCCATTTCGTTGACATAATCCATAGCAAAGTTTTTACCGGTTTTACCAAAACCCGTCATCACCTCGTCCGCTATAGTCAAAACATTATTTTCTTTACATATAGCAATTAACTTTGCCAATGCTTCGGGTTCGTGCATGACCATACCGGCGGCACCTTGCACTAACGGTTCAAAGATAAAACCTGCACAATTATTGTTTTTTATTTGAATTTGTAACGCATCATAACTCTCTTGCTCCTGCCCTTTGATAGGTGCGGGAATGCGTACCACATCGATAAACATACCTTCAAAGGCTTGTGTGTAAAAGGAAATTCCGCTTGCTGCCATAGCTGCAAAAGTATCACCATGAAAAGCATTTTCGAAAGCGATAATCGTTGTACGCTTTTCGCCTTTGTTGAAGAAAAATTGCAAGGCCACTTTGATAGCTACTTCTACAGCAGTGGAACCATTATCAGAAAAAAATACTTTTTGTTGATTGCTTGGTAAAATTTCGATCAATTTTTCGCCTAGAACTATAGCCGGCTCGTGCGTAAAACCTCCAAAAAGCACATGCTCAAGCGTAGTTAATTGCTTATAAATCGCATCGGCTATAAACTTATTACTATGCCCATAAGGATTTACCCACCAAGAAGCGATTGCATCGATATATTCTTTGCCTTTTTCATCCCATAGTAAAGCACCTTTCCCTTTTTTGATTGCGATAGGAAGCGCAGCTGTTTTATGTTGTGTATAGGGATGCCAAAGGTATTGTTGGTCTCTTTCGGATAATGTCATGGTAAAATAAATTATTTAGCAAAGATACGCAGAGATGAACAGAATGCCATGCGGAAAGGGTAAATTACATTTTGTTTACAGACTTAACAAATTCTCTCTAAATTGATCAGCGTAATCCTTAATTACATTTTGATCAAAATAAGGTTCTTGTTCAATACGTCCGATAAATTTTATTCCCGTTTTGGATAAAATTATTGATTCGGTAGCTTTATTTTCTTCTCCACTAAAAATAATTCCCGCTACTGTAATTTCACGATTTTGCAAGGCTTCAATCGTTAATAATGTATGATTGATACTTCCTAAATAATGACGAGAAACAACAATTACTTTGTAATCAGGCTGTATTAAATCGATAATGGTATCGTGGTTATTTAAAGGAACAAATAAACCGCCCGCTCCTTCGATTACCAAATGATTTTCGGTTTCCGGCGCAATAATATTAGCCAAATCTATAGCTATATTGTCAATTTCTGCCGCTAGGTGTGGACTGGCTGGCGTGTTCAACTTGTAGCTATTTGGATGAATTACCGTTTTATCATTGCTGATGTAGCGTTGGATTTTATGACTATCAGAGTTATCTAAATCTCCTGCTTGGATGGGTTTCCAATAGTCGGCTTGTAATGATTCAGTAATAATTGATGACGCTATTGTTTTACCAACATCGGTTCCTATTCCGGTTACAAATATTTTCATAGTAAATTAGCCCGCGGATAAAACTGATTAAACAGATTATCACTGATTTTTTAAATTATTTTTTCTATCGTTTGTATATATAATACGCTTAAATTCTGGCTCTTCACCAAAATTCAACAAAAGTCCTACTTCAATATCTGTTGCTTTTAAATAATTCATCAATTGCGCAATGTGAACATTCATTAGTACTTCACATGCTTTCAATTCAATTATTACTTTATTGTCAATTACCAAGTCAGTATAATATTCTCCTATTAACTGTCCTTTCAAATAAACTTTTATTGGACTTTGCGCCTTGACATTATAACCTTTATTTCTTAACTCAAAAAACATAGCATTTTGATATACTTTTTCCAAAAAACCATAACCTAATTGATTGTATATATCATAATACACTTTTAGTATGTCATCAGTTATTTTCTTATGTAACAATGTACTCATAGCTAATCTGAATTAAGTTTAGAAATCCATAAACTAAAGTACAAAACTCGACAAAAATACAATCAAATAAACAATAATAATTTAGTCCATGGATTTAACGTACGCTGGCTGATCTTTTGCTTTTACTATTTTTATTATTTTTTAGCAATTAGTATAAATCCGTTTAATCCGCGACATCTGTGGGCCAAAACGTAGCACTAATTATGAAATTATTTCCTTAATCAATTAGCCCACAGATAATACGGATCTAACTGATGGTCACAGATCTTTTGCTTTTACTTTCCTCATCTCTTTCTAGCAAATTGGTATAAATCCATTTAGTCCGCGACATCTTTGGGCTAAAATCCACATAATACTTTGATCTATAAATAACTGCTTTTCCTATTCCGGTTACAAATATTTTCATAGTACATTAGATTCGGACACAAAAGTAAAAAACCCATCGCTAAGATGGGTTTTTTATTATTCTTCTTTTAACTCGTCAATGACTTTTTTGATCTCTTTGGCATATTTTCCGTAATAGTGCTGTACCCACCACTCTGTCATTAAACCAACAAACAAAATAGCTGAAGAAATGATAATGAGTGTAGTTATCAGAACCGAATTGCTTAGTTCTGCAATTTTCAAATCAGGCTTAGCGTACAATGCAAAACCCAATAAAAACATTACCATAAATGGCGTTAACGCAAATGTAAACGTTTTATACAATTCCATATTAAGGCGTACATCAAAATACGTTTCGTACAAACTATCTTTTGTATTTAAAGTTGTTTTACTTAATCTCTTGTAAAACAAAAACAATCGTATCAGGTAATATATTGAAACTGCAGCAAACATACTGTAGACAAAATAAAAGGGAGTAATCCACTTTACTGGAAATCCATGTATCACAGGTGCAAATCCTGACAACAATACTGTTAAGCTCTGAAAAACAAGTTCGTTTTTAAGATTTTTTTTAATCTTATCTAAAGGTGTATTTGCCGTTTGTATTTTTTCTAAATTAGTAGGGAGAACAACATTTTCATTGCTGTCATTATCCCATGCTGATTGTATATCGTTAAAATCCATATCCTTGATTTTTTATTATTTCTTTTAATTTTTCTTTAGCTCTGTTTAATTTCACTCTCGCATTCCCTTCAGAAATACCTAAATTGGCTCCTATTTCCTTGTGCGAAAAACCCTCGAGCTGATAAAAAATAATAGCCTTGTCTATTTTTTCTAATTTTTGAACTGCTTTGTAAAAATGCTCTATTTGACTTTCTTTAACTTCTGAATCATCTACTTCCTCTTTAATATTTTCAGATACGATCTCATATTTATCGACTTTTCGCTTCTCTTTCTTTAAAAATACAATTGCTGTATTGATAGCCACCCGGTACATCCAAGTCGAAAACTGACTTTCGTTTCTAAAAGAATCATACGATTTCCAAAGTTGAAAAACGATTTCCTGAAACAAATCCTGTTGGTCGTCATGATTGTCCATGTACATCTTAGAAACTTTATATAAAATTCCCTTGTGCTTGGCAATCCGGTTTAAAAATTCTGGTTCTCTTTCTTTCAAAATGTTACTATTTCATGATTGGTTTAACGGTGTATCCCGCTTTTCTCAATAAATTAATTACACCCAAATCTCCTCCTAAATGAGCTGCACCAACAGCGATAAAAGCACTTTGATCTTTTACTACTTGGGAAAGGTTTTGAACCCAATTAGCATTCCTCTTATCAAGCATTTCGTTTTTGGCAATTAGATTCATACTTTTTACATCCGTTAAATTGGAATAAACATCTTGAATATTTTCGTTTTTGTACTGTGAAACCAGCTTACTAGTCTCAGTAACATTCATGTCATCAAACATGGCTAGCATTTCATCAACAGTGTACGCTTTTTCGATAATTCCTAGTTGTGCTTTTACAGATTCAAAACCAGCAATCTCTAAACCACGCTCCTTAGCTTTAGCAATAAACTCCATTTCATAAAATTTTAAATCCACACAATTAAATGTTTTCATTGACATTAAACTCATTACAGTTGACAAACTATAACTATTTACTTGCTGCACAGATAATCCTGCCTTTTCTTTCAAAATACCATCCAATTTAGAAAGCTGATCTGGGGTTAATGCTTTATCTAAGGTTTCTTTTCCTATAGCCATTTGTTGCATCACAGCCAGTTCTGTGGGATCAGATAAATTAACTTCTAGCACTAGCTTATCTGATGATTCAAAAGCTTTTTTAACTTTCTCAGACAAAAAATAATCATCTGCACATATCATATGAATCGTTCCATATAAATAAGAAGTTTTGCTTAATCCTTTTCCTGAGATTTCCCATAAAAGGGAGTTTTCATATAGTGGTGCTGAGGCTGCTTTTTTTGCTTGTGCAAAAATACCGTTGGAAATTAAGACTACTGCTACTACTACAATTGATTTAAATAATTTTTTCATGATGATTTGATTTTTGATTGATGTTTGATTGATGTTTGATTTGATAATTGAAACTCAGTATTTATTTTGAATACTTATTTCTGAAAAAAGAAGCGATTGCTACGACAAAAAGTAAACTCATGATCAGTAAAAATTCTGTACCTAATTTATCGTAGACAAAATATCGTACTAATCCATAACTGAGACCTAGGCTTGAAATAAATAATAAAATAATACTGCTATTTGACTGATTTGTGGAAGTTGATTTTGCTTTCATGATTTTTGATTTATTTGATTACGACTCGTAAGTAAACAAACAATCAAAACGTTACAAAAAATTTAAATTTATTTTTTGTAACTCAACAATAGCAAACTATTACACAGCAATTTTTTTAATTACTAAACAAAATCTACTGGAAGAGAAATTTACTCAACAAAGACAGCACTTCTGCTATTTCTGCGTTAGAATTATAGCTGTGTAAACAAAAACGAAGACGTTCTTGCCCTTCAGGCACCGTTGGTGATAATATAGCTTTGGCGTCAAAACCATAATCCTGCAATTGATTGGCAATGGCTTTCACTTTGATATTACCGGGAACAATTACCGATTGTATAGCTGATTTAGATTGTACAAACATAGGTTTTAGACCTAGCAATACTTTTTGCTGATTGAAGTAAACAATGTTCGCTCTCAACAAACTCAAATTACTGTTATTGTCTAAAAATTGATAGGCAACTAAGATCGTAGCAACCGAATGAGGCGATAAACCTGTTGTATAAATAAAGCTCCGTGCAAAATTAACCAAGTATTGCTTAAGCTCTTTTGACCCTAAAATTGCAGCACCATGACAACCCAATCCCTTCCCAAAAGTCATGATTCTTGCGAAAACATGCTCTTGTAAATTTAGCATTTGAACTAAACCTTCGCCTTTATCACCGTAAACACCAAGTGCATGTGCTTCATCAATAACTAAATAACAATTGTATTTATTGGAAACGACAATCAATTCTTCTAGCATAGGCGAATCACCATCCATTGAAAAAACACTCTCGGTAACGATATAAACATTCTCGATATTGCATCGCTTTAGCTGTGATTCTAGGTCCTCAAAATCATTATGGGCATACTTATATGCTTTTGCATTAGAAAGCTTAATACCGTCTCTAATGGAGGCATGACATAGTTCATCATAAAGTATGAGATCCCCTTTTTGTGGGACACTCCCAAAAAAACCTACATTAGCATCATATCCAGAGTTAAAAAGTAGTGCAGCATCAGTATCATGAAATTTAGCAATGTAATCTTCAGCGTCCTGATACAGTTGGTGATTTCCAGAAATTAGTCGGGATCCTGTGGCTCCATTTACCATCAAATTACTATCGATCAATAATTGATGTGTAGCATCAAAAATGACTACAGATTTAGAAAGTCCTAAATAATCATTAGACGCAAAATCGATTAAATCATTGCCTTCTGGCAGAAACCTAATTGCATTGTCCCTCTCACGAACAGAAAGTTTTTTAAGAAGATTTTCTGGTAATTTCATACTGTCAAAGTTAAGAAATTATGTGTTTGATGTATCAGATTGTTTTAGCCCAGATAGCAATGGAAATCCTTTTACTTTTTTCTTTAAAAAGTAAAAGATTGCAATGAATAGCTGGAATAGCTACCAAATAAAAAAGCCAAACATTTCTGCTTGGCTTTTTCTAAAATTTACAATTGCATTAGTCAGCTAAAACAATTATTTTATTATCCTTCATTTCGATAGTTCCAGAAGAAATGGCTAATGTGTAATTTTGCTCATTTACTTTTGTAAACAAACCAGCTACTTCTTTACTGAACGTAAAGCTTGGAGCCACAATGCTTACAACTCCTTGTTGTAGTAAGGAAACTATAGGTGCGTGATTATTTAACATTTGGAAATTTCCATCTACTCCAGGTACAGATACTGATGTTACTTCTCCTTTAAACAATGTTGCTTCTGGTGATACTATTTCTAATAACATATTTTTGTAGTTATAGGTTTAGAGTTTAAAATATAAAGTCACAAATGAACTTTAAACTTTAAACTCTAAACTATTTTTTTTAGGCTTCTGCCAACATTTTTTCTCCTGCTTCGATCGCTTCTTCGATTGTACCTTTAAGGTTAAAAGCAGATTCTGGTAGGTGATCTAATTCACCATCAATAATCATGTTAAATCCTTTGATAGTATCTTTGATATCTACTAAAACTCCTTTTAATCCTGTAAACTGCTCTGCTACGTGGAAAGGTTGAGACAAGAAACGTTGTACACGACGCGCTCTAGACACAGATAATTTATCTTCTTCAGATAACTCTTCCATACCAAGGATCGCGATGATATCTTGTAATTGCTTGTATTTTTGAAGAATCTCTTTTACTCTTTGTGCACAGTCGTAGTGCTCATCACCAAGAATTTGTGGTGTTAAGATACGAGAAGTGGAATCTAACGGGTCAACCGCTGGATAAATACCTAGCTCAGCAATCTTACGAGACAATACTGTTGTTGCATCAAGGTGAGCAAAAGTTGTAGCTGGTGCCGGGTCAGTTAAATCATCTGCAGGTACGTAAACCGCTTGTACAGATGTAATAGATCCTTTGTTAGTAGATGTGATACGCTCTTGCATCGCTCCCATTTCGGTAGCTAATGTTGGTTGGTATCCTACTGCAGATGGCATACGACCTAAAAGTGCCGAAACCTCAGAACCTGCTTGTGTAAAACGGAAGATGTTATCAACGAAGAATAATACATCTTTCCCTTGGTCAGTTCCTGCTCCATCACGGAAATACTCAGCGATAGATAATCCTGAAAGTGCTACACGAGCACGAGCTCCAGGTGGCTCATTCATTTGTCCGAAAACGAAAGTAGCTTTTGACTCTCTCATTCCTGGCATATCTACTTTAGACAAATCCCATCCTCCATTTTCCATAGAGTGCATGAATTCCTCACCGTATTTTATAATTCCTGACTCTAACATCTCACGAAGTAAGTCATTCCCTTCACGTGTTCTTTCTCCTACTCCTGCGAATACTGAAAGTCCACCGTGACCTTTTGCTATATTGTTGATCAACTCTTGAATCAATACAGTTTTACCAACACCGGCTCCACCAAACAATCCAATTTTACCCCCTTTTGAGTAAGGCTCAATTAAATCGATTACTTTAATACCTGTGAATAAAACTTCTGATGAAGTTGATAAATCTTCGAATCTTGGTGCTTGACGGTGAATTGACATTCCGTTTTCACCTGTTTTTGGTAAGTTACCTAAACCATCAATTGCATCACCAATTACGTTAAACAAACGTCCGTAAACATCTGCTCCAACTGGCATTTGAATTGGGTTTCCAGTACCTACTACTTCATAACCTCTACTCAAACCATCTGTTGAGTCCATCGAAATGGTACGAACTGTGTTTTCACCAATGTGAGATTGTACTTCAAGTACTAATAAAGTACCATCTTTTTTTGTGATTTCTAATGAATCATAAATTTTTGGAAGTTCAACATCTTT
>Ga0180008_1000740_pt1 | contig 24251 bp, 20 predicted proteins | sample MM_PW_MetaG_FD_121121 | JGI IMG/M metagenome (GOLD analysis project Ga0180008, IMG submission 121121) | Groundwater microbial communities from the Aspo Hard Rock Laboratory (HRL) deep subsurface site, Sweden - MM_PW_MetaG | ecosystem: Environmental > Aquatic > Deep subsurface > Groundwater...
GGCGGCGCTGGCACAACAACAGCATTTTGACCGTATTGATTCGATCGATATTCTCGACGTCAATGCCGGCAGCCACGGCAAATATTTCGCCACCAATTTCGACCCGGAAATCAACTTCCGCGAATTCACCGGACAGGTGTGGAGCTGGCAGGACAGCCAGTGGACCAGCAACACCATGTTCGAGGTCAAGCGTACCGACGACCTGCCGGTAGTCGGCTCGCAGAACCTGTACCTGACCGGCCACGATGAAGTGCACTCGTTGTCGAAAAACCTCGACGTGCCCAACGTGCGGTTCTGGATGAGCTTCGGCGAACACTACATCAATGTGTTCACCGTACTGAAAAACCTCGGCCTGCTCTCCGAGAAACCGGTCACCACCGCCGAGGGCCTGGAAGTGGTGCCCTTGAAACTGGTCAAGGCCGTACTGCCGGACCCGTCCTCGCTGGCTCCGGGCTACACCGGCAAGACCTGCATTGGCGACCTGGTCAAGGGCACCAAGGATGGCCAGCCACGCGAGCTGTTCATCTACAACGTGGCCTGCCACGAAGAAGCCTTTGCCGAGACCGACAGCCAGGGCATCTCCTACACCGCCGGCGTACCACCTGTAGCCGCTGCGCTGCTGGTGGCCCGTGGCGAATGGGACGTACAACGCATGGCCAACGTTGAAGAACTGCCAGCCGAGCCGTTCCTCAAGGCGCTGGACGTGATGGGCCTGCCGACCCGCATCAAAGACGAGAAAGGCGACCGCGCCTGGGATGCTATCGCCTGATAGCGTCTTGTTCCTCGGATCACTCCCACGTCCTGTGGGAGTGATCGAAAACCTGCTCAAGCCAACATCGCAGCCTCGCTAACACCTACAAGTGCTTCGCCTGGGTTGTAAGCGCCCCCTCTTTTCTGCTCTTTCTTTGACCAGATGCCGTTCACTACCTAGCCTTGTCCCGTCCGCACCCGCTCTGGAACCTGGCCTGCGGCCGCAAAGCCCACATGCACGAAAGGAGTCGTTCATGAACACCGAAACAGCTGCAACCCGCCTGGCGCTGCGCCTGGCTGGATTGGTCTATAGCACCCTCTGCTATCTGGTTTTCCTCATCACCCTCCTCTACCTGATTGGCTTTCTTGGCCGTGTGGTCGTGCCCAAGAACATTGACGATGGGATTGTCATCAACAGTGGGTGGGCCGCACTGATCAACCTGTCGCTGCTGCTCCTGTTCGCGGTGCAACACTCGGTAATGGCGCGTAAAGGCTTCAAGGCATGGCTGAGCCGGTTTGTCCCCACCTGCGCTGAGCGCTCGACCTATGTCTTGCTCAGCAGCCTGGCCCTGATCCTGCTTTTCTGGCTCTGGCAACCCATGCCCGCCCGGATATGGGCAGTAGAGACGGCATGGGGAAGCGGGCTGTTGACCGCCCTGTTCTGGCTGGGCTGGGTCTTGGTGCTGGTCGCCACGCTATTGATCAGCCACTTTGAACTGTTTGGCCTTAAGCAGGCTATTGACCACTGGCGTAATACCACATCCCGCGCCCATGCCTTTAAAACACCAGGGCTTTACAAGTGGGTGCGCCATCCACTGTACCTGGGCTTCCTGATTGTGTTCTGGGCGACGCCGCAGATGAGCGCTGGCCACTTGCTACTGGCCTTGGGGCTGTCGATCTATCTGTTTATGGGTGCGCATTTTGAAGAGCGGGACCTGGTGGATATCTTCGGCGAACAGTACCGGGGTTATCAGAAAAGAGTCGGCATGGTGCTTCCCCGGTTATTGTTGGGCCGTGGAGAAAAGCCCTGAATGCTGATCGAGGCGCACAGACGCTTCCCATATCTGTTTCAGGTTGTCCCTCGGACAGGCACTGACTAACCTTCCCGACGCCGCTGCCAAATCAGTGGCCGGATTCGACCGCCCGACTCATTGAAGTGCTGCTACGCCAAAACCTATTTCAGGCGTTTTTTTGTGCCTGATGTATCGTGTCGCGGCGGCTGTGCGCGGGATACCTTCGGGTATGCCGGGTTCCTTTGATTACCGGTCGTTCAACCCGCGTACAGCCGCCACCCTAATTCGTTTGACCGCGGAAGGTGGCGGCCCCATTAATCAAAAAAGCTTCACCATGATCAAGCACAGCCCCCCCCCCCGCTTCATCAAGGCTACGACTCAAGCCAACTTCAAGCTGCGCCTACCGCGCGATCAACCACTACCTGAACCCAGCAACCCAGACGCACAAACCCAAGGCGCCGCCAGTCAACGGCACGCCACGCAACGTGGCATTGGACATTTGCCGGATGCTCGACGGTGTGCAAGGGCTGGTTGATCAGGCACTGGATGGCTGCGCGCAACCCATTCCTGTAAAACCGTAATGCCGTTTTTGTCGGCGCGAGCTTGCTCGCGCCTACAATTGCATATTGTTGCAGCCCCCCTCGCGCAAAAGGTAATATTGAGAACGATTCACAATACCACCCTTGAGAAAGTCGACCCGTGCAATCACCTCCACTCCGCAAGCTGGGCTTCTTTTTCAACGATCATCACCGTTGGCTGCTGCAACATATCCAACACCGCGTACGTAACCACGCGGACGCCGAAGACACCGCCGCCGACACCTTCTGCCAGATGCTCGCCGCCCGGGTCGATCCCGACAGCATCGAGCAACCACGGGCCTATCTCTCGACCATTGCGCGCCGGCTGATCTTTGACCGTTATCGCCGCAGCCGCCTGGAAACCGCCTACCTGGAGCGCCTGGCTGCAACGCCCGAAGCGCTGGCACCGTCCCCCGAAGAGCAGTTGCAACTGATCCAGGCCCTGGTGGCGATTGACCGTGCCCTTGATGGCTTGCCGTTGATCGTCAAGGCCACCTTCCTCTACAGCCAGTTGGACGGTATGAGCTACGTGGCGATTGCACGCAAACTGCAATTGTCCGAGCGCACCGTCAGCCGCTATATGAAACAGGCCCTGCGCCAGTGCTACCTGGCCGAACTGGCCCCATGAGCAAGGCCCGCCTGGACCCGGTCAGCGAACAGGCCATCGACTGGATGGTGCGCTTGCGCGCCGACAAGCCGGATGCACGGTTGCAGGAACGCTTCGATGCCTGGCTGACGATGGACCCGGCCCACGCCCAGGCCTGGGCCCGCTTGCAGGAGCGCCTGGGCGGCTCGTGGAACACCCTGCGCGCCCTGGACAAACGCTTGCCCGGCGAAGCGCGGCAAGTGCTGCTGCAACCCCAGGGTTCACGCCGCGAAGTGCTGCGGGCCATTACGGGCCTGGGTCTGCTGGGTGGCGGTCTGTGGCTGGCGGCGCGCAGCCCGCTGGGTGACGACCTGCTGGCCGACCTGCACACCGCGCGCGGTCAACGCCAGACCTTCACCCTGCTGGACGGCAGCCGCCTGACCCTGAATGCAGGCAGCGCCGTCGACCTGCAATTCGATCAGCATCAGCGCTTGATCATCCTGCGTCACGGCGAACTGGTGATTCAGGTGGCGGCCGACTCCCAGCGGCCATTGCGCGTGCGCAGCGCCCAGGGCAGCGTCCAAGCGTTGGGCACGCGCTTTCTCGTGTCCCAGGAGCCAGGCGCCACGCGGGTGGTGGTGCTGGAGCATTCGGTCCAGGCCACACTGCACAACGGCATCCAGCACACCGTGCTGCAAGGCCAATCGGTGCTGCTCCACGCCAATCGCATCGAACCGCTGGCCGGCAACCAGAGCTACCGGGCCGACTGGCTCGCCGGGCATCTGAACGTGCTGGATGACTCCCTGGAACAGGTGGTCAACGCCCTGCGCCCTTACAACCGTGGTTTTGTGCGCGTCGACCCACAGGTGCGCGGCTTGCGTGTGCAGGGCGTGTTTCCACTCAACGACCCCCGTCGTGCTTTCGCAGCCCTGGCCGAAACCCTGCCGATCCGGGTGGACCACTACAGCCCGTGGCTGACCCTGATTCGCGCCAAATAACCCAGGCCAGCTTTTTTATGCAAATCACTCTTATTTGTGTCCGGTTTTCATTTCTCGGCCCACTTATCTCCTGACACGTCCACACCTTCAGGAGAATGCTGTGCTCAACCCTTGGCCCCACGCCCTTTCTGTCGCCGTTACCCTGGCAACCCTGGCAACCCTAGCGAGCCCTGCCCTGGTGCAGGCCCAAAGCCTGTCTTTCAACCTGCCGGCCGGCCCGCTGGCCCAAACACTGAACGCCATCGCCAGCCAGAGCGGGCGCATTGTGTCCCTGGACCCCGTGTTGGTGCAGGGTAAACAGGCCCAGGCAGTGATTGGCCAGATGCCGGCCGAACAGGCCATGGACCGCGCGCTGTCGGGCAGCGGCTTGCAGTTGCGGGTCACCGAGCAGGGCAACTTCAGTGTCGAGCCTGCCAGCGACAACGCCAGCGCACTGCAATTGGGCGTGACCTCCATCGTCGAGCACAGCATTGACCCCACCACCACCGAAGGCTCCGGTTCCTACGCCGCCCGTGCGGTGACCATCGGCAAGGGCACCCACACCCTCAAGGAAATCCCCCAGTCGATCACGGTGATGACCCGCAAACAAATGGATGACCAGGGCCTGGTCGACCTCAAGGACGCGGTCAACCAGACCACCGGCCTGGTGGGTGTGCAAGGCGTCGGCAAAGGCATGATCATCACCTCCCGTGGCTTCCAGATCGACGACTGGCAGTACGATGGCGTGCCCATCCCACGCAACACCTATGCCCTGGGCAACTGGGCCACCCAGGACCTGATCTTCTTCGACCGCCTGGAAGTACTGCGCGGCGCCTCCGGCCTGTTGCAGGGCACTGGCAGCCCGGGTGGCGCGATCAACCTGGTACGCAAGCGCGGGCAGACAGCGCCCACCGTCGCCCTCACCGCCAAGGCAGGTAGCTGGGACCACTACGGCCTGCAACTGGACGCCGGCGGCCCGCTGAACCAAAGCGGTACCCTGCGTGGACGGATGGTGGCGGACGAAGACCAGAGTGATTCGTTCATCGACTACGAATGGAGCAAGACCCACTCGCTGTACGGCGCCCTGGACTTCGACCTGCAGGAAGACACTACCCTGGGCCTGGCCGTCAGCCGCACCAACGCCGAGTCGCGGCCAATGTTGCGCGGCCTGCCGCGCTATGCCACCGGTAAATCCATCGACCTGTCGCGCTCGACCTTCACCGGCTCTCCCTGGAACCACTCGCAGATCGACGTCACCACCCTGTATGCCGACCTTGAGCACCGTTTCAACGACGACTGGAAGCTCAAGGTCGGCGCCGTGCGGATGAAAGAAGAAAACACGTCGACCCACCAGCGCGTGCAGACCAACAACGAAGGCATCGAAGCCGACGGCAGCGGCGTGTCATATGCCGACTGGTACACCGATTTCGACGGCACCAAGATCGGCCTGGACACCCACCTCACCGGGCGTTTCGAGGCGCTGTCCATGGCCCAGGAAATCACCCTGGGCGGCAACTATTCCAAGTACACCACCAACGACGTCATTGCCCGCACGTTCAACGACAGCACCGACAACATCTTCGCTATCAATAACCATCGCCCGCAGACCAGCTACGAAGGCCTGATGAACACCCCGGGCGGCCGCGCTACCCCGAGCAAGTACGACATCCGCCAAAAAGGCCTGTATGGCAGTTGGCGCCTCAAGCCGATCGACCCGCTGACTCTGGTGCTCGGCGCCCGGGCCAGTTGGTATGACTACAGCTACACGTCGGCAAGCATCGTGGCGGTGACTCACGCCACCAGCGTCAACAAGCCCAGCACCACCAACGAAACCGGCGAAGTCACGCCCTACGCCGGGATCGTCTACGACCTGAGCCGCGAGTGGGCGGTGTATGCCAGTTACACCGACGTGTTCGAGCCACAGACCCAGCGTGACCTCAGCGGTGCGGTGGTCAAGCCGGTGATTGGCAGCAACTACGAAGTCGGCCTCAAGGGCGAATTGCTGGACGGGCGGGTCAATACCTCCCTGGCGCTGTTTCGCTACGACCAGGAAAACCGTGCGATCACCGACTACTCCCTGGGCGAAATCTGCGGCGGCACCTACTGCGCAACCGGATCGGGCAAGGTCCGCAGCCAGGGCCTTGAAGCAGAGATCAGCGGTGAAGTGCTGAGCGGCCTGCAACTGTTTGCCGGCTACACCTACAACACCACCAAGTACCTTGAGGACCCGGATAACAAGGGCCGGGTCTTCAGCCAGTGGACGCCCAAGCATATGCTGCGGGTGTGGGGCGACTACCAATTCGCCGGCGACTGGGACAAGGTCAGTGCCGGTCTGGGCTTTACTACCCAGAGCCATACCCTGGGGTACGAGTACACCTATGACGTGGCGGGCTACACCGTCTGGAATGCGCGGCTGGCTTACCAACTGACGCCAGAGGTGGGGTTGGCCATCAACGCCAACAACCTGTTCGACAAGACCTACTACACCTCCGGGTACAGCCAGTTGAATGGCAACAACTTCTACGGCGACCCGCGCAATGTGATGTTCAGTGTGAAGTACACACCGCAGTTCTGATGGGCTGACCGGCGATGGCGTTCTTACGGGCGCCATCGCCGGCAAGCCGGCTCCTACGGTGCCTTAACCGCCCTGCCCGAACCGATAGATCGACAGGCAGTACAAACCCAGCGCCGCCACCGCCAACAAGCCCCCCGCCGCGCCGATCCAGGCAAAGCCAAAGTGCCCGCCGACCCAACTGCCCAGCAGCGCACCGCCACCAATGCCGATGTTGTAAATGCCGGAGAACATCGCCATTGCCACATCGGTGGCATCCGGCGCCAGCACCAGCACCTTGGACTGCAACGCCAAGCCAAAGGCCATGATCGCCATGCCCCAGAACACGCTCAACGCCACCAGGTACGAGACATCACCACTCAAGGGCAGCAGCAACCCAAGGCACAGTGCCAACACCGACACGGCCACCAGCAAAAAACGATAGGGGTTGAAACGGTGCAGCAGGCTGAACAACAGCGAGCCAAAAATCCCCGCCCCGCCAAACACCAGCAACACCAAGGTCACCGCATTGCCGCCCAGCCCCGCGACGCGTTCCACAAAGGGCTCGATATAGCTGTAGGCAGTGAACTGGGCAGTGACCACCATGGCCGTCAACACATACAGCGCCACCAGCGCCGGGCGCTTGAACAGCATCGGCAGGCTACGCAGGGAACCGGAGTTCTGGCTTGGCAACAACGGCAAGGTGCGCGCCAGCCAGAACACCAACGCCCCCGCAAACCCGGCGATCACGATAAACGTGGTGCGCCAGCCCATGGCTTCACCCAACAGGCGCCCGAGGGGAATGCCCAAAACCATCGCCAGCGAGGTGCCTGTCGCCAACAGGCCCAACGCCTGCACCTGCTTGCCCGGCGGCGCCAGGCGCACCGCCAGGGAGGCCGTGATCGACCAGAACAGTGCATGGGACAAGGCAATGCCGATGCGGCTGACCATCAACAGGCCAAAGCTGTTGGCCACGCTGGAAAGGACATGACTGGCGATAAACATACCGAACAACACAATCAGCAACTTGCGCCGTTCCACGTTACGGGTCAGCAACATCACCGGCAGCGACGTCAACGACACTACCCAGGCATAGATGGTGAGCATCAGGCCGACCCTGGCGACCGGCATGTCGAAACTGGCGCCGATGGCGCTGAGCAGGCCGACCGGGACAAATTCGGTGGTATTGAACACAAAGGCAGCCAGCGCCAGGGCGATGACGGGCTGCCAGTTGGCTTGAGGTGTCGCGGTGCAAGTGCTCATCGACAGGTCGTTTTACTCGGTTGCGCGCCGATCCTGACGGCCCGATGCCTGCCCTTGAGCGGCGCGGAAAAATAGTAACACGATGGTTCAGGGATCGACCTGCGCCATGATCTCGGGAATGGATTCCGGGCGGTTGGCATAGCGCTGGGCCAGCACTGCACAGACCATCAACTGGATCTGGTGGAACAGCATCAACGGCAGGATCAACACGCCCATGGTGCTGCCGGCGAACAGCACCTGGGCCATGGGCACGCCGGTCGCCAGACTTTTCTTCGAACCGCAGAACAGGATGGTGATGCGATCTTCCTGGTTGAAACCCAAAACCTTGCCCAACAGCGCAGACGCCACCAGCACCAGTGCCAGCAGGATGCAGCAGGCCACCACCAGGCCGCCCAGTTCCCACAGCGGAATCTGATGCCAGATGCCTTCGTTGACCGCTTCGCTGAACGCGCCATAGACCACCAGCAGGATCGAGCCCTGGTCGACGAACTTCAGCCAGTGCTTGTTGCGCCCAACCCACTCGCCGATCCAGCGCCGGGCAATCTGCCCGGCGATAAACGGCAGCAGCAGTTGCACGCTGATCTTGAGGATCGCATCCACGGTGGAGCCGCCATCCCCATGGACGTTGAGCAGCAGGGTCACCAGCAAGGGCGTGAGGAAAATCCCGAACAGGCTGGACGCCGCCGCGCTGCAAATCGCCGCCGGGATATTGCCCCGCGCCAGCGAAGTAAAGGCAATGGCTGACTGCACCGTGGCCGGCAGCGCGCACAGATAGAGCATGCCCATGTACAGATCGTTGCCGATCATCGGTGACAACAGCGGCTTGAGCGCCAGGCCCAACAGTGGAAACAGGATGAAGGTCAGGCTGAACACCAGCAGGTGCAAACGCCAGTGCCCGGCACCGGCGATGATGGCCTGGCGTGACAGCTTGGCGCCATGCAGGAAAAACAGCAGCGCGATGGCCAGGTTGGTCACCCAGCCGAAGGCCACGGCGGTCTGGCCACTGGCGGGCAGCAAAGAGGCAAGGAGCACCGTGGCAATCAGGGTCAGGGTGAAGTTATCGGGTAAAAACCGGGGGCGGGTCATGGGCTGTTCTTCCAGGGGTTGCCAGGGCGTCATGGCGACTCTAACGTAACGGCTTGTTACCGACTAACGCCAATGAGCCAGTAAATGCCGCCCAAAGGACATGAAAAGGCCGTTCGCCGCAGCATCCCCGGGCTCTCCAGCCTGCCGCGCCCGGTGTATGGCCGCACCGAATCCCTGCCCAATCGCGCGCTGACCCGCCGCCATAGTCACCCGTGGGTGCAGTTGTCGTATGCCATATCCGGCGTACTGGAAATCCAGACCAGCGCCGGACGCTTCATGGCGCCGCCGCAACGGGCGGTATGGATTCCGGCGGGCATGCCCCATCGGGTGTTCAGTTCGCCGCACACTGAAATGCGCAGCCTGTATCTCGATTGCAGCGTCACGGCCTGGGCGGCGGAACATTGCCAGGTGCTGGCGGTGAGCGACCTGCTGCGCGAGTTGATCCGCCGTTTCAGCGAACTGCCGGTGGAATATGCCGAAGAGGGCCCGGATGGGCGCCTGGCCCAGGTGTTGCTCGACCAGTTGGCCGCCGCACCGCAGGTAGACCTGATGCTGCCGCTGCCGCTGGACAGCCGATTGCGCCAGATCTATCGCAGCTTGAACCTGCACCCGGAACAGGCGACCACGCTGGGGCAGTGGAGCCAGCGGTTGGGGGTCAGCGAAAAAACCCTGAGCCGGTTGTTTGTGAGCGATACCGGCCTGACATTTCGCGCCTGGCGCCAGCGCCTGCGACTGCTCGGCGCCCTGCCCGACCTGGAACGCGGCGAACGGGTAACGGACGTGGCGCTGGGCTGTGGGTATGAGTCGGTTTCGGCGTTTATCGCCGCATTTCGCCAGCAGTTCGCTACCACGCCGGGGGAGTTTTTCCGCTGATTGAATGCCCCACCCAATCCCTGTAGGCGCCGGCTTTGACCGGGTACAGCCACCCCTTCAGCGCAACAGGGACGAACTCGCCCGCACCTGCAACTGCGGTGCCACGATAATCGACTCGGCAGCTTCACCCTCGATTCGCTTGAGCAACAGCTCAACCGCATGCCGGCCCATGTCAGCCAGCGGCAGGCGCACGCTGGTCAGCGCAACCATCAATTCGTTGGCCAGCGGTATGTCGTTGAAGCCCACCACGGCAATGTCCTTGCCCGGCATCAAGCCCCTGTCACGGGCGGCGCCCATCAGGCCAATGGCCAGGAAGTCATTGACCGCGAAAAACGCCTGGGGCCGAGGGTCAAGGCCCAGCAGATACTCGCCCTGGCGGTGCCCGGTCAGGCTGTCAAAAGGGCCATTGAGCGTCCACTCCGGGCGTAGCGTGATGCCTTGCTCACGGTAAAAGCGGGTAAAACCGCGGGTGCGATCAGCTCCGGTCGAGGCATGCCGCTCCCCCGCCAGGATGGCCACATCGCGACAGCCCAACTGGTACAAGTGCTCGGCCGCCAGCCAGCCACCCCGTTCATCGTCACTGCACGCCGCCAGATGCCCGGCAATCTGCCGGCTGACCAGCACATAGGGAATATGCTTGCGCGTCAAAAGCTCCAGCAGCGGCTGGCTTTCGCCCACATGGGAGTCACCGACGATCAGCCCTGCCACCGAGCGGCGCAAGGCGTGTTCGGCACGCGCCATCTGCCGTGGCTGCTGGTCGTCGGTATTGGAAACGAAGGTCAGGTAGCCGGCCTGTTCGGCCGCACTGTCAATGCTGTCGTAAATAGTCGCCATCACCAGGTCGGTGAGGCGCGGCATCAGCACACAGATCTCCTGGCTTTTGCGCAGTTTCAGGCTAGATGCCTGCGTGTTCGGCCGATAATCCAGCTCTTTTGCCAACTCCCGGATACGCGCCACCACTTCGGCAGACGCCGCGCGCTCGACCCCGGCCGGGTCGCCGTTGAGTACCCGGGACACCGTGGAGACATGCACGCCAAGTGCGGTCGCCATGGACTTCAAGGTGGCTGGGCGAGATTGGCTCGGCATGTCTTGGGGGCTTCCAACTGTCTGATATTTAGCGCGCAGATTCTACCCGAACAGGCGTGCCGCAGCCGCAGATAAATCTTTACCCAAACGTTTGACTAAATTTTTTTCCCACCTTACATTTCGCCAACCCAAACGTTTGGGCAACCAATAAAAATACGCCGGACGCGGCCGACTTTTTGACTTCTGCCATCATTTTGAAGAGTCAGATCCCTATGAACAGCCCCCCTATCCCGTCTTTCCGCTACCAGATTTTCTTCCTGATCATGCTCATGGCCTTGCTCAACTACATCGACCGTGGCGCGATTGCCTACGCGTCGGCGAGCATTCTTCCCGAGTATGGTTTCGACAAAGCCGACTGGGGCAATGTCCTGGGCTACTTCGGTTACGGCTACATCCTTGGGGCATTGGTCGGCGGCATTCTGGCCGACCGCTTTGGTGCCAAGCGCATCTGGCTGATCGCCGGTGGCACTTGGTCGATCTTCGAAATCGCCACGGCATTTGCCGGCGACTTCGGGCTGGCGTTTCTCGGCGGCTCGGCCATGGCCGGTTTCGCCACAATCCGCGTGCTGTTCGGCTTTGCCGAAGGTCCGGCCTACTCGGTGATCAACAAGAGCGTGGCCAACTGGGCCACGCCCAAGGAGCGCGGTTTTGTGGTCGCAGTCGGCCTCTTGAGTACCCCATTGGGTGCATTGCTCACCGCGCCAGTGGCTGTGGGCCTGCAAACCCTGACCGGCAGTTGGCGCAGCATGTTCGTGGTGTTGGGCGTGGTCAGCCTGGCGCTGCTGGTGTTTTTCATGACGCGCTTCACCAACACCCCGGATGAAAACCCGCGCGTGTCCAAGGCCGAACTCGACTTCCTGCGCAAAGAGCGCGCCGAGGCCGCCAATGCGTCGACGCCCACTACCAGCGTTGCGCCGATCTGGCACTTCTTCAAGAACAAGGACCTGCTGTTCAACGCCGTCGGGTACTTCTCGTTTGTGTACGTGACATTCCTGCTGCTGACCTGGACCCCCAAATACCTACAGGACGAGTTCCACTACAACCTGTCGTCGCTGTGGTACATGGGCATGATCCCGTGGACCGGCGCCTGCTTCACTGTGCTGCTGGGCGGCAAGATTTCGGACTTGCTGCTGCGCCACACCGGCAACCTGAAAGTCGCCCGCAGCTGGCTGGCCGCGACCTGCCTGCTGCTGACAACCTTGTGTTTCATCATGGTTTCCCAAGCCCAGACCGTATGGGGTGTGATTGCCCTGATGACGTTGGCCAACGCGCTCAATGCCCTGCCCAACTCCGTCTACTGGGCCGTGGTCATCGACACTGCGCCGTCCAATCGGGTGGGTGCCTACAGCGGCATGACGCACTTTATCGCCAACACCGCGTCGTTTATCGCCCCCATGCTGACCGGCTACCTGACCGTGCGTTACGGCTATTCATCGATGTTCGTGGCCGCCGCCGTGGCCACGGCGCTGGGCATGAGCGCCATGCTGATGGTGCGCCCGGGCGGGCGTCAGGTTGCCCCGTCCTCTCAACCCGCTGTTGTTTGATGGAGTTACATTTATGAGCCTGGTGAAGCCTACCCACGCTGGATACTTTTTTGGTCAATCGATCATCACGCTGGCCGAGCGCCTGCGTGCCGGCAGCCTGAGCAGTGTCGAGCTGACGCAAGCGGCGCTGGACAGTATCGAACGCTTGAACCCGCTATTGAATGCATTCGTCCAAGTCGATGCATCCGTGGCACTGGCCCAGGCCCGCAAGGCCGACGCGCTGTTGGCCCAGGGCCTGGACCTGGGCCCGCTGCACGGCATACCGGTGGCGGTCAAAGACAACATCGACACGTTTGACTACGTCACCACCTACGGCTCGGCGCATTTCGACGGTTTCCAGCCGGACCACGATGCACTGTGCGTACAACGGGTGCGCGAGGCCGGGGCGGTGATTATCGGCAAGACCTTGACCCACGAATTCGCCTACGGCCCGACCGGCGACCGTTCACTGCAGGGTGCGGCGCGCAACCCGTGGGATGCCCGTTGCATCACCGGCGGCTCCAGCGCAGGCAGTGCCGCGGCGGTGGCCAGCGGTATGGTGCCGCTGGCGCTGGGTACTGACACCGGCGGCTCGATCCGCATTCCGGCGGCCTTGTGCGGTGCGGTCGGCTTCAAGCCCTCGTTCGCCAGCGTGCCGGTGACGGGCGTATTCCCGCTGTCATCGAGCCTCGACCACGTCGGCCCTATCGCCAACCACGTTGAAGATGCGCGCCTGTTGTTTGAAGTGCTGGCCGCACGCACCTGTGCCCCTGCTGCCAACCCGCAGCCGCTGCGGGTTGGCTGGATCACCCGTGGCAGCCTCGGCCCGGTCGACGCCGAGGTGGATCAACAGGTCTACCAGGCAGCGCGGCAGTTGTTTGGCGACGCGTTGCAGGAGACCGACGAACTGCAAAAAATGGCGGCGGGCATGAAGGACACCTTGCAGACATTGCAACGTGCCGAAGCCTTTGCGGTACATGCCGAACGCATGCGCGATGCGCCGCACAAATTTGACCCTGAGGTGCGCGAGCGCCTTGAGGTGTCGAGCGAGGTCAGAGGCTGGCAGTACATTCGCGCACAGGCCACCCAGGCACAGTACAAAGCGGCCATGGCCCGGTTGTTCGAAGACTATGACTGGCTGGTTTCACCCACTGTGCCGATTACCGCCACACAGGTGAACGCGCGCCAAGTGCGCGTGGGCGAACAGGACATTGATGTACGCGCCGCCGTACTCAGCCATACCAGCGCCTGGAACCTCACCGGACTGCCCTCGATCAGCCTGCCGGTAGGGCACGTGAGGGGTATGCCGGTGGGGTTACAGGTGATAGGCGCGGCTGGCACGGACGATCGGTTGTTGCAAGTGATGAGCCGGCTGTTTGTGCGGATTACAGGGGGTGGCTGAACCACCGCTTTCGTGGGCAAGCCCGCTCCCACATTTTGAATCGGGTATATCCATCACTCACGCGACGAAGCCAGAATCGCCTGCAACAGCACATCCGCCCCGGCCGTCGACCAATGCGGGTGGATCTCTTCCGCCTCGTTATGGCTCAAGCCATCCACGCACGGCACGAAGATCATCGCCGTCGGCGCGACCTGGTTCAGGTAGCAGGCATCATGCCCTGCCCCGGAGATCATCCGCCGATGGCTGTAGCCCAGCGCCTCGGCTGCGGCCTGCACCACGTCCACGCACCCCTTGTCGAAGGCAATCGGCGCGTACTGGAAGATTTGCCTGACACTGGCCTGCAGGCCAATGCCCTCGGCGATCCGCGCCACCGCCTCGTGCAATTGCTGATCCTGCACGGCCAGCACCACCTCATCGGGATGGCGGAACTCGACGCTGAAAAACACCCGCCCCGGCACCACATTGCGCGAGTTGGGGAAGATATTGGCCATGCCTACCGTCGCCCGCCCTTCGGCGCCTTGAGCCAGGCCGATCTGGTTGACCGCCTCCACCACCCGGGCAAAGCCCAGCAGCGCATCCAGGCGATGATCCATGGGTGTGGTGCCGGCATGGGCGCTGCGCCCACTCAGCTCGACCTCATACCAACGCTGGCCCTGGGCCCCGGTGACGACGCCGATGGTCAGGTCCTGGGCCTCAAGGATCGGGCCCTGCTCGATATGCAGCTCATACGCCGCATGCACCGCCTGCCCACCCACCGGGTGCGGGCCGGCGTAGCCGATCTGTTGCAGCGCCTGGCCGATGGTCACGCCGGCCTTGTCTTCGCGGGACAAACCGTATTCCAGATCGAACACCCCGGCATATACCCCCGAGGAAATCATCGCCGGGGCAAAGCGCGAGCCTTCTTCGTTGGTCCAGTTGACCACCTCGATCGGCCGGTCGGTCTCGATGCCCAGGTCGTTCAAGGTGCGCAGCACTTCAAGGCCGGCCAGCACGCCGTAGATGCCATCGAACTTGCCACCCGCTGGCTGCGAGTCACCGTGGGAGCCGGTCAACACCGCAGCCAAGTGCTCATGGCGACCGGCGCGGCGGGCAAAGATATTGCCCATGGCGTCCACACGAATGCTGCACCCGGCCGCGGTGCACCAGGCCACGAACAGGTCACGCCCACGTCGGTCTTCGTCGGTCAGGGCCAGGCGCGAAACGCCGCCCTTGGCGGTGCCGCCGATCTGCGCCATTTCCATCAACGAGTCCCACAGGCGCTCGCCGTTGACCCGGGCCAGAGCGCTCATGAGCGTGGCTCCCGGGGCTTGGCGTGGTAGCGGAAGTCACAGCTTGGCGCGCCACCCATAATGGTCTGGGTGCGCGTCAATTGAATATTCGGGTTGTAGCCGACGATAAACAGCTCGTCGCGATTGCACGACAACAGGTGGCCGATCTCGCCCAGGCCCATTTCGTGGTACATCTCGGCATAGCGGCAGCGCTTGACGTCATAGTCGTAGTGCTCGGCGTCGCTGGCGATGATCTCGACTTTCAGCGCGTCGTCCTTTTCCCACAGCACTTGCAGTTCAACGAAGCTCTTGAGGTCGGCGCCCTGCTCTTCCTGGGCGGCAAAGTGCTTGCCTGCCTGGATCGCGGCATTGCCTACCGCTTCGCCAATCACCGCTGCGGCAAAGGCCTTGCCCTGCTCGCGCACGAGGATTTCGTAGATCGGCTTGATGATCTCGGCTTCGATGCGCCGGCGGGCCAGGATGCCCAGTTCACCTTCGAGTTTGCTCATGGTGTGCCTCATCTAAATGCTTGCGAAGATCCAATGTGGGTGCTGCCAAATGTGGGAGCTGTCTCGCCCGGCGAGGCTGCGATGCAGACACCACGGTGTCGCAGATACACCGCGGTGATCCCATCGCAGCCTCGCCGGGCGAGACAGCTCCTACATGAGCAGCGCCTACACTTAAATCCAGCGCGTTACTTGTTGCCGCCAGCCACGCTCACCGGCTGCCATTGATTGGCCTTGACCTGGTAAACGGTGAACGACGGGGTCTGTAGGTTGCCCTGGACATCGAACGCGATGGTCCCGGTCACGCCTGGATAGCTGATGGCGCGCAGTACCGGCAGGTACTTCTGCGGGTCGGTGGAATTGGCCTGTTCGATAGCGGCGATCAGCACGCCCACACCGTCATAGGCAAAGGGTGCGTGCAGCTCGATGTTGCTCTTGAAGCGTGCCTTATAGGCCTCTTCAAAGGCCTTGCCACCCGGCATCTGCGCCACGGCCAGGCCCGGCTCCAGGGCGATCACGCCCTCGCCTTCGTTCTGTGCCAGTTGCAGGAAGGTCTGGCTGACAAAGCCGCCAGCGCCCATCAACGGCGCCTTGATCCCCAATTGCTTGATGCGCCGGGCCAGCGGTGCAGCCTGGGAGTCGACACCGCCAAAAAAGATCAGGTCCGGGTTTTGCCCACGGATATTGGTCAGCACCGCACTGAAGTCGATGGTCTTGTCATCCACATACTCGCGCGCAACCACCTTGGCACCACCGGCCTCGATGGATTTGACGAACTGGTCCGCCAGGCCCTGGCCGAACGCGGTACGGTCGTCGATCACGGCGATGCGCTGCGCCTTGAGGGTCTTGAGTGCATAGTCGCCGGCTACCTGGCCGCCATCATCGTCATGGCCCATGATCCGAAAGCTGGTGTCGAAACCTTGCTGGGTATAGGCATGACCGGTGGCCACCGGCGCGACCTGGGCAATCCCGGCGTCGTGGTAGACCCGCGCCGCCGGGATGCTGGTGCCGGTGTTCCAGTGGCCAACCACTCCCACCACGCCTTCGTCCACCAGGCGCTGGGCCACGGTGACGGCGGTGCGTGGGTCGGACTGGTCATCTTCGGACACCAGCTTGAACGTCACCGCCTCGCCATTGATTTTCGGGTGCCTGGCGTTGGCCTGGTCAATGGCCAGTTGCGCGCCGTTTTCCAGGTCTTTGCCGATCCGCGCCGACGGGCCGGTCAAGGGCCCGGCCAGGCCGATCAGTACCGTCTGGTCGGCCTGGGCCACACCGCTCAAGGCCAGGCTCAACAACAGTACGCGTTTGAAGGGGGCAGTCTTGTTCATGGTTTTTTCCTGTTTCTCATCAGGCCCTCATGGCCTGTGGGGTTGGCGAAACACGCCGGGCGTCCGGTGGCGTTTGTTAGGGGATTATTCACCGAGGTAGGCACTGCGCACCTCGGGGTGGTCGAGCAATGAGTCACTGGCACCGCTGAGGCTGATGCGCCCGGTGTCCATCACATAGGCGCGGTCAGTCACTTGCAGGGCCAGCCTGGCATTCTGTTCGACCAGCAGCAATGTCATGCCCTGGCGGCACACATCGTCGATCACTTGGAACAGCTTCTCGACCATGATCGGCGCCAGGCCCATGGACGGCTCATCGAGTACCAGCAGGCGTGGTTTGGACAGCAACGCGCGGGCCAGGGCAAGCATCTGCTGCTCGCCACCGGAGAGCAGGCCAGCCGACTGGTGCAAGCGCTCTTCCAGGCGCGGGAAGTGCTCGAACAACTGGCGGATTTCCTGGTTCACCTGCTGTGGGTCGCGGCGCAGGAACGCCCCGGCCTGGAGGTTTTCCAGCACGCTCATGCGCGCAAAAATGCCGCGCCCTTCCGGCACCATGGCAATGCCCAGGGTCAGGCGTTCATGGGGCGCCAGGTTCAGGATCGAGCGCCCGGCAAAGCGGATCTGCCCCGCAGCGGCCGGCAGCAGCCCAGTCAGGGCCTTGAGGCTGGAGCTTTTGCCGGCGCCATTGGCGCCGATCAGCGTCACCCGTTCGCCTTCATCAATATGCAGATCCAGGGACTTGACCGCCTCGATGGCGCCGTAGCGCACCTTCAGGCCGTCAATCTGCAGCAACGCTTCAGACATGGGCGCCGGCTCCCAGGTAGGCCTGGATCACTTGCGGGTGACGGCGCACTTCGGCAGGCGCCCCCACGGCGATCACGCGACCGTAGTCCAACACGCTGATGCGGTCACACACGCCCATCACCAGCTTCACGTCGTGTTCGATCAGCAGCAGGGTGTGGCCGTCGTCGCGGATTTTTTCCAGCAGGCTGCGCAGTTGCACTTTTTCACTGGCATTCATTCCCGCTGCCGGCTCGTCGAGGGCCAGCAGGCGCGGTTCGGTGGCCAGGGCACGGGCGATTTCCAGGCGCCGCTGGTGGCCGTAGGACAGGCTGTCGGCGCGGTAGTGGGCAAACCCGGCCAGGCCGACATAGGCCAGCAGGCGATGGGCGTGGGCGCGGGTCTGCGCTTCTTCCTCGCGCCCGCGCGAATGCCCGCTCAAGGCCGCCCACACGCCGTTATGGGTGCGCACATGGCGCCCGACCATGACGTTTTCCAGGGCGCTCATGGCATTGAACAGGCGGATATTCTGGAACGTGCGCGCGATGCCGGCGCGGGCCACCTGGTGCACCGCCGTGGGCTGGTATTCCTGGCCGTCGAGTTGAAAGCGCCCGGAGTCCGGGGTGTACAGGCCCGTCATCACATTAAAGAAGGTGGTCTTGCCGGCGCCATTGGGCCCGATCAGGCCGTAGATTTCCCCGGCCTCGATACTCAAGCTCACGTCATCGAGCGCGGCCACGCCGCCAAACTGTTTATTGACCTTCTCGATCTGCAATAACGGATGGTTCAAGGTGCACCTCCTGTGCGGCTCGGCCAGAGGCCGGCGGGTCGATACAACATCGCCAGAATCAGCGCCAGGCCGTAGAACAGCTGGCGGATAATCTCCGGGTCCACCAGCACCTGGCCAAACAACGCCTGCTGCAAGGGGCCCATGCTGGCGCGCAACGCTTCGGGCAGGGCCGCGAGCAACACGCAGCCCAGAATCACCCCGGGGATATGCCCCATGCCGCCGAGCACCACCATGGCCAGCACGGCGATGGACTCATTGAGGGTGAAGGATTCCGGTGAAACAAAGCCCTGGAACGAGGCAAACAACGCCCCGCTGATACCGCCGAACGCCGCGCCGATGGCAAATGCCAGCAGCTTCAGGCGCAGGGTATTGAGGCCCATGGCCTGGGCCGCCTCTTCATCCTCGCGGATCGCCATCCATGCGCGGCCGATGCGCGAACGCTCAAGGCGGATGCAGGCAAACAGGATCAGCACCACCAGCGCGGCGAACAGGTAGTAATAGAGGTAGACCGAAGGCAAGCGCAGGCCGAACAGTTCCTGAGTGCGGCCCAGGTTGACCCCCAGCAACGTCACCGGATCGACCTGGGCGATACCTTTGGGACCGTTGGTGAGGTTCACCGGGCGATCGAGGTTACGCAGCAGGATGCGGATGATCTCGCCAAAGCCCAGGGTGACGATGGCCAGGTAGTCGCCGCGCAGGCGCAGGGTCGGGGCCCCGAGAATCACCCCGAATCCGGCCGCCAGCAACGCGGCCAGCGGCAGGATCAGCCAGATCGAGGTGTGCATGCCCTCCGGCATCAGCGCCAGCAAGGCCGGGAACTGTTGCAACAGGTGGGGCGAGGAAAGCAATGCCGCCAGGTAGGCGCCCACCGCGTAGAAGGCGATAAAGCCCATGTCCAGCAGGCCGGCATACCCCACCACAATGTTCAGGCCCAGGGCCAACATGATGTACAGCAGGGCAAAATCCAGGGTGCGCACCCAGGTGTTGCCGCCGGCATGCCCGACAATCCACGGGGCCAACACCAGGGCCAGGGCGAACAGCAGCAGGCCCAGGCTGGCACGCTTGCTCGAAGGGCTCACAACGGATGCCAGGCTCATGCGCGGGTCGCCAGTCGTTCGCCCAGCAACCCTTGGGGCCGGAACACCAGGACCGCGATCAACACGATAAAGGCGAACACATCCTGATAGTTGCTACCGAACACACCGTTGGTGGCAGCCCCCAGGTAGCCGGTGCCCAGGGCTTCGATCAGCCCCAGCAGCAAGCCGCCGAGCATGGCGCCCTTGAGGTTGCCGATGCCGCCCAGCACGGCGGCGGTAAACGCCTTGATGCCGGGCAAAAAGCCCATATAGAAATGCGCGCTGCCATAGTTGCTGGCCATCATGATGCCCGCCAGTGCAGCCAGGGCGCCGCCGATGGCGAAGGTCATGACGATAATGCGGTTGGGGTTGATGCCCATCAGGCTTGCCACTTGCGGGTTCTCGGCCACGGCGCGCATGGCCCGGCCAAAGCGCGTGCGCTCCACCAGCAGCAACAGCCCGACCATCAGGCTCAACGCCACGCCAATGGTGGTCAGCGCGGTGGCATTGGTCACGGCGGCGTGGGTGGCGTCGCCGGCCAGCACTTCGATGGGTTCCAGGGGCAGCAATTGCGGGAACATCTGCGGGTTGCGGGTCCAGACCAGCATGGCGACGGTCTGCAACAACAGCGACACGCCGATACCACTGATCAACGGCGCCAGGCGCGGGGCGTTACGCAAACGCCGATAAGCGACACGCTCGATCACCACCGCCAGCACCGCACAAAAGGCCATGGCAATCATCGCCGCTGCCAACAGCAACAGCACCGGCGGCATCTGCGGGAAGGCAGCCTGGAGCACACGGATCACCGACAGGCCCACCAGCGCGCCAATCATCAATACATCGCCGTGGGCAAAGTTGATGATCCGCAAAATGCCGTAGACCATGGTGTAACCCAAGGCCACGAGCGCGTAGAGACTGCCCGACAGCAAGCCATTGAGCAGTTGCTGGATAAACGCATCCATGAGAACCATCGACTCCCTACACAAAAACGTCGGTGCCAGGGCGCACCGACTGAAAAGCCAGAGCGCGGAACACTAGTTATTTATTCTGTTTTTATCAAATATCTGAAAGGAATATGGTTATACCAAATACCAAACGCCCTATATACGGCATGTTATCGAGGCTGATGGCGCTTTATTTATCTTTTTACTTGGTATTTAATTCAACACATGAATAATTTAGAACAGTTAGCCAACGATCCGCCCCTCCGTGCCGTGCGCACCTTCGAGGCCTTTGCCCGCCATGGTGGCGTGAATGCCGCCGCCCGCGAACTGGGGGTGTCGCCCTCGGCTGTCAGCCATCAACTGCACTTGCTGGAAAGCTTCCTGCAACAACCCCTGACCCTGCGCCAAGGCCGCAACCTGGGGTTGACCGAAGAGGGTCGCGAGTACTATCGGGCGATTCGCTCGGCATTCGCGGTACTGCGCAGTGCCACCGAGCACGTCCGGGAAAAAAGCGCGACGCGCCAGGTCACCATCAGCCTGATCCCGATGTTCGCGACCAATCTGTTCATTCCGCGCCTGCCGCAATTTTTCAGGGCCAACCCGGCGCTGGATATCAACGTCACATACGCCAACCACCGCAGCTACCCCAGCGATGCCGCCGACCTGTCGATCCGCTTTGGCACCGGGCATTGGCCGGGCTATCACAGCGAGCCACTGATCAGCGGCGCGGTCACGCCGTTTTGCAGCCGCCAGTTCCTGCAGCGCCACGGCCCTATCGACACCCCCCAGGCCCTCGCCGAACGGCCGCTGCTGCACGACGAAGAACGCGGCACCTGGGGCCAATGGTTCGATGCGGCAAAGGCACAACATGCTCACTCGCACAATGGCCTGCTGCTGGAGGACGGCCAGTTGACCCTGACCGCCACCCTCACCGGCCTTGGCTGCTCGCTGCTGCGGGCGCCGTTGGTGGCGCCCTTGGTCGCCAGCGGTGAACTGGTGCAGTTGTTCGACCAGCAGGTGGATGACGGTCGCCAGTACTACCTGTGCCGCCGGGCCAACAGCGAGCTGTCAAGCGAAGGCAACAACCTGTACGACTGGATCAAGAGCCGCCTGGGCCACACCCCCCTGTAGGAACCGGCTTGCCGGCTCCTACAGTTGGGCATGGGCAAGGCTGGGCGACTGCTTCGGCTGTCGGCTGGTATGATGCCGAGCTTTGAAAAACCAGCCGTAGACCTGCGAGGAAATGCACCTTGAGTAACGACGCAAAAATGACCGGCGACCTGTTCGAAGTGGACAAGCGCCTGTCGCTCAAGCCCGTGGTGGACTTCAATAGCTACCTGCTGGCTGCCTTTGGTGACGGCCCTTGCACCTGCGTGCGCTGCGTTGCCAGTGCGGGTGACGAGAACGGTTACGAGTATCAGCACACCTTCGACTTCCAGGGCCACACCGCCCACCGCCGCTTTGCGTTGACCGCTGGCAGCGACGTGTTGCAGATGCTGAAAAAGGCCTGGCTGTCGTACACCAAGGCGGAACTGCCGGGCAGTGGTGACTTGGCCCTGGAGACGGTGAAGGAATTTGTCGAGCCGCAGCTGCACAAGCGTTTGCTGCCGTTGTTGCTGGCCAGTGGGTTGGTCAAGGATGTCGAGGGTGCGTTGCAGCTTCAGGCAGTGGCGGCCTGACAGGCAACCGGATCATTAAAGCCTGTGGGAGCTGGCTTGCCCGCGATGGCGGTGGGTCAGTTGAGTCATTGTTGGCGGGTACACCGCCATCGCCGACAAGCCGGCTCCTGCACGAGTTCTACAAGTCTGGAGGCAGGTGCTGCACTCCCTGCAACGGCAGCTCATAAGACTTCTTCACTGTGCGCACCACCAACGTCGACGAATACGTACGAATCGGAATATCCCGGTAGGTGTCGAGAAACCGATAGATATATTCGGTGTACTCCGTGGCGTCGCGAAACTTGGCCACCATCACAAAATCGAACTCCCCGGTCATCAGGTAGCAGTCCTGAATCTCCGGGTGATTGACCAGGATGTGCTGCATCTTGCGGTCAATGTCGTTGCTGTCCTTGTCCAGCTTGATCAAAAAGAACGCGGTGACCTGGATCCCCAGCTTTTTTTCATCCAGCACCGCGACTTTGGCCTTGATGATCCCCACGCTCTCCAGGCGTCGGATGCGCCGGTAGCAACTGGTCGAGGACAGCCCCACGCTGTCGCTCAGCAGGTCCAGGCTCTGGGTGCAATCTTTCTGCAATTTGCCGAGAATTTTCAGATCCATGGCGTCTGTCATTATTTCCACTTCTTCCTTGAGAAAATTGCAATGAATCCGCCGTAACGCCCAACCAATTTGCACAAATCACTGCACAGTGGCCCGTTACCATCAACTCCAGCTTAGCAGCCCCGGAAAATCCAGCATGGGGGCCGCGTGAGAGGGATCTTATGATCGTCGCGAAACCGACATGGGCCACTGATATCCAAGGGCTTTTTACCGCGCCTTACTGGATCCCCCCCGCAGACCGCGCCAACGTCGCAGGCTCCTGGGTGCGCTGCATGAATGCCTACGATGTGTTCCTGCAAGACCCCGATTCGGTCAAGACCTGGTCCGAAACCATCTACCAGCACCTGGCCTCGCGCAACATGCCGCTGACCCTGGATGACCGGCAATTCTGGCCCATCGACGCCCTGGAAACCTTCCGCCTGTGGGTCAACCAGGGCTGGCGCCTGAACAGTTTTTCGCCCTTTGATATCGCCGAACGCATCCCGCCACCGGATCTGCCGCATCCGGTCAAGCGCGTGCGCCAGGACATTCGCGCCTTGAGCCAGGAGCAACTGGACCTGTACCGCGCGCGGCTGGACGACGTGATGCAGATTGGCAACCCGGACAGTGGCTCGCCCTGGCAGCGTTATGCCTATATCCACACCAACTGGTGCCTGCATTACCAAGAAGCCTTCGCCCTGTGGCATCGCGCCTACCTGCTGTACCTGGAGGCGTTGATCGATTGCCCGATCCCGTATTGGGACTGGATGGCCGAGGACGCCAGTGTCGATGGCAGCCCCCAGGCCGGTCTGCCCCAGGCCTTTCTCGATGAAACCTATGTGCACCCCCACAGCGGCGAGGTGCGGCGCAACCCCTTGCGCTATGCGGCGGCCAAGGATGGTCGCTCGAAAGTCTGTGCCTCGGGCAATGTCGAGGCTGTGGACTGCCGGTTCGTGCAACGCAACCCCCTGTTCTACACCCAGGGCGACCAGCAGCGCGTCAAGCGCACCCAACTGTATGGCATGAGCCGGATTTTCCAGCAGCAGGTGGTCGATGCCCTGCAATTCAAGACCTTCAGCCAGCCCCAGGGCGTGCCGGGGTATCCCTGGGCCAATATCACCGTGTTTGATCCGCCGCAACAGGACGACCTGTACCCCAACCGCGCGCTGAATTTCGACGGTCTCTACGAACAGCCCCACGACAACTATCACGGCTGGATCGGTGGCGATATGGCCGATAACGCCTACACCGCGTTTGACCCGGTGTTCTGCTCCTACCACGCCAATATCGACCGCGTGCTGGAGATCTGGATCCGCGCCAACCCGGCGGCGCAGTACACCACCGTGTGCCTGCTCCAGCCGTTTGCCGGCAGCCAGGCCGATACGGTCACGTTCACCAGTGCCGATGCCTGGCGCTATACCACCCTGGGCGATATGGCCCAGGACAGCCGGCATATCGGCTATGACTACGGGCCACCGGTGGCGCCGCCGTTTGGTGCGCACCGTGCTAGCGCCAAAGCCTGCTGCCCACACAGCGCCCCCCCTGCCCAGGACCCCGTGCAGGCCAGCGGCCCGTGGGTGGTGTTCGACCATGTGCGCTGCACCCACGACACCTA
>Ga0180008_1000741_pt1 | contig 24241 bp, 29 predicted proteins | sample MM_PW_MetaG_FD_121121 | JGI IMG/M metagenome (GOLD analysis project Ga0180008, IMG submission 121121) | Groundwater microbial communities from the Aspo Hard Rock Laboratory (HRL) deep subsurface site, Sweden - MM_PW_MetaG | ecosystem: Environmental > Aquatic > Deep subsurface > Groundwater...
ATATATAAAAAACATTCTTAAATCTTTTCAATTTAGCATACTATTTTATAAACAAACTCATGTTGTTCTACACATTTAGAATCAGCATATTTTAAATCCTTAATTCCATATACAGACTTTGTTTTATCTGATAAAAATAGATATTTTATATTATAATTTTTTATCAAGCTTGATGCTCTTTCATAATCTGAAGTAAATATAATACTTGCATCTACTAATCTTTGCGTGGAATCTGGAGCAAACATAAAACTTGTATCAAAGACATTTTTTCTATCAGTAAAGTAACTTATTAAATTACCTTCGTAAATAGTACCTAAAACAGTGTCAGTTGCTAAAGAATCATTTTTTATCCATAATAATGAATTTATCTCTGCGCTAATTGGTGCATCAGCAATAATTCTATCAGAAACATTATAAGAAGGGTATATTGATAAGATAAATATCAATAAAAACAGCATTGGAACAAATAAATTATTATATTTTGATAATTTTGTCATATTTAAATATAAATATAATCGATTTATTGCAAGTGAAGATAGTATTGCTGCACTTATACCAATCATCATAAGCCCCGCATAAAAACCAAGTACATTTAAAAATACTAAACATAAGCTGATAAATGCCAAAGAACTAAGAATATATATTGACTTTGACTTTTCTTTTATAAATCCATAATAAGCTGAAATACCACCAAATATTAATGGGATATAACCAAAATGGTAAATTAAAGCAAGAATATCTATTTTCTTAAATGTACCTAATAATAATGATTTTGGTATGTTTTTATAAATAATGTCAAGCCCGTACAAAGATATTGCATTTTTTAATATAATTATATTTACTATAATAAAAAATATGCTGAATATAATTATTGATTTAATTTCAATACCCCTTATTTTAATATCTTCGGTATATGTTAGTAATAAGTAAAATACAAATACTAAAATTAAAAATATAAAAATGGGATCTAATAAACATATAATTAAAGATGAGATTATAAAAAAGATTTTATATCTATTTTCGTTTATCCTCAAAAAAGAGTATATCATAAAAAATATTAAAGGAATGGCTATTGAATAAATAGATATTTTATTTATAGTTTCATTAAATATTAATGGAACAAAACCCGCCAATAATGAAGCAAATAATGCAGATTTATCATCATTTACTATTATTTTAGATATAAAAAAAGCAATAAAAACAATTAACGATATTATCAACTGAGGAAATATCTTAAGTCCAAAAGGAACTAGTGAAAACATCCATAAAAAATATGGAAAAATTGGGGATGCTAGTGTCTGCTTGCCACCATAACTTAAATCATCATAAGTCATAGGTTTAAGATTATCTTTAACATAATCCATATTTCTTAAATTTAAATAAGAAGTATCATCACTAAGATAAGTTGTCTGAAAGCTAAAATATAATCTAAATAAAAATACAACTAAGAATATTAATATAAGTAATTTAGGTATTTTCATTTGTATTTTCTTCTTGATTTATTTCCTCTTTTACAATTTCATTATTTTCTTCTTTAAGTTTTATATTGTTCTCAATAACATCAAAATAATCAAAGAATTTTGGAGTTAATTTTAATAATCTTGTTCTTCCAGATTTTTCAGAAGTTAAAAAACCTTCATCTTTTAGTATTTTTATATGATCATAAGCTTTATTCCCGCGTATCTTTATAACATCAGACTGAATGACTGGATTTTTATAAGCTATTATAGCTAAAGTTTCTTGTGTTGGAAAATCCATCTCAGAATCAGATAATAATTTTTCTGTTACATGCAAATAGTCTTTCTTAATATTTAACTTCCACTTTTCACTATCATTTATTATTTCAAGTGCACTTGCTCTTGAATCATACTCTTTCTTTAATTCTTGTAATAATTCATTTACAATTCCAACAGAACCAATTCCTGCCATAGAGGCTATTTCACTGACTGTCAAAAACCTGCCTGTTGTAAATAAAACTGCCTCTATTTTATTACGATTTTCCATAGGTTTAAAATAAAGAATTAATTTAAAAAACTTGCTTATTTAAATGCATGCCCCATCTACGCAACCATTCTTGCAATAAAGCAATTTATTACCACCAATAGCATTAGATCCTATCTTGAATTTTGTACTACTTGAATCATCACAACTATACTCTTTTAATTGGTGACTATCAACACAATAATCTGTTCTTTCATAATCTGCACCATTATTAAATACCCCATAAACAGTTCCTTTAGAATATACATCAACTCCAGCATCTGTATCAAAACATGTTCCACGCAAAACATTCCCAATTAATAATTTATTTGCTATTGAATTAGAAGCGGCAATAAAAACACTACCTATAACAATAAGAACTAATAAAACTACAACACTCTTTTTTATTTCCATATTTATAAAAATCAAAAATACTATTTAAAACTTTCTATTTTATACAAGAACCTTCTAAACATCCACTTTCACAAATTACTAATCTTGACTCATATCTTGCGGGTTTTTCCCTGTTGCAGCCATACTCTTTTAGATAAGTATCATCAACACAATAGTCTGTTCTTTCAAAATCTATATTATTTTCAGATGTTCCAGAAATTGTTCCTTGTTGATATATCTCATTTATATTCAAATCTCCATTATCTGAATCAAAACAAGAAGTCATTACTGTTTTCCCAGTTATTCCTGCTGAAAACGCAACTATAGATATAACAAGAATGACAAGACCTAAGATTAATTTATCTTTGGTTTCCATAATTTTAATTAACAAAAGAACTATTTAAAACTTTTTATTGTATACAAGCACCATTTAAACAGCCTTTTTCACATGTAACAATCTCAGAATACCAATTCATCTTTCTTTGCTCATCACACCTGTATTCTTTCAATTGATTTGAATTACTACTAGAACAATAATCTGTTTTTTTAAACTTATTGCAATAATCATCATTACCACTAATTGTACCTATAACAAATTCATCGCCTTTATCAGTATCTACACAAGTAATATCACATGTTCCAGAAACTCTTCCTGTTACCCACTGGAAAGCACCTGTTGTAAAAAATAATGTAAAAAATAATGTTATAACTGCAATAATCAATAATTTCTCACTTAGGCCGTGCATATCCATATTTCTTAAAAGAATAATTTATTTATATATTTAACTATTTAATTGGATATCTTAGAATTGCTGCAATTCCACCTAAATCTTTTAATTGCTTTCCTTCTCTTGTTTCTACTGAAATTATACGAACTTCTGTTTTATATTTTTCTGCTTCTATTTCTAAAGATTCAATGCTTTCTTCTGTGAAATTATCAGAAACAAGTATAATATCAACAGCACCAATTTCCAAAGCTTTTTTAGTCTCTTTATAACCATAAGCTGTCTTTTCTTCTTCTTTTGCAAGCATTTCATAAAATCTTTGGACTAATTTTTTTTCTATTGAAATTTCCTCTTCAGCAAGAACATCATGGCTTTTATCAACTAATTCATGAAGTCCAAATTCATCAGTATAAGAAATATCCTTTACAGCAAGTAATTTTTGTTTTAATTCATTATTCAGATAACTTCCATTTACAAAATCTTCTTTAGTCGGTCCTGGTCCACCAATTAAAATTCCTTTTATTTCTGGTTTTTCTAAAAATTCTTTATTAGAAACTTCTCCAATTCTTTTAAAGAAATCGTGAGTTGCTTCTTCTCTTAATCTTGCAAAACGGGCTTGGCTCTGACCACCTGCTTTTGTCTTTCCAGGAACACCAGAAGTCATTGAAGATAAAACAATAATATTCATTCCTCTTAATAAACCAACATTAGCCTCTCTTTTATCTAAAACAATTAATCCAAATACTTCCTTGACTTCAATCATGGATCTCAAAGGTTCTAATAAAAAAGTCTGGTCACATCTATACAATCTTATACTTAATGAGTCAGGAGGTTCAATTGACCATACTTTAATATCAATCTTATTTTCTTTATCAGAAGCATCTCCAGAAAAAACAGCCAATCCATTCTTTGGTGTGCTTTTGAATAATCTTAAATGCTGAACCATTTTTTCTATAGAATCAATTACCTTAGTTCTAGTATTTTTATCCTTGATATTAGAAGCAGTTCCTTGCTCTTGCTGCAAGTGTTGGATTATTTTTATCATATCATAACCAGCAGGAATGTAAACAGAAACTAGTTCAGTATGTCTTCCTTTTATCTTTTCTAATTCGAAAATAAACTGCCTTAATCTATGTCTTTCTTTTGCATTAATCATATTAAACTAATAAAGAAATTGTATATAAACTTAATTATCTGCTGAACCATCTTGAAAAGTATCGTACAAATCTATTCCATAAACTAATATTAACACATTTATTATTTATGCAAATATTTGAACTGCATTCATAATTATTCTTACAATAACTATTATCTGCTTTTTGCATTACTAACTGTCCAGACATATCACAAAATTGTTTTCCTGATCTTACCCCATAAGTCATACATTTATTATCTATTAAACAACCATTACATTGTTGAGTTGGAATTGTCGATCCACCAAAAGAGATTATACAAGTATCCTTATTATAAGGATAACCAGATTCGTGTACTGCTGTAACATCAATAACACCAATAATAGTACCATCATCCATAGTTTTTGTCTGTCCTTTATCAACAATATATGTTTTACCTACATATTCAACAATACATTTAGTTTCAGCTTCATCAACATCAACTACAGTAATTCCACATACAGTTATACCTTGAACTATTGTTTGAGATGTACCATAACATTGTTGTTGTGGTTGCGATGAAGTACATTCATTAGAAACGGAAAATGAGTTTATTCCACATTTTCCGGTTTGGGTACTACACCTATTTATACATGATTGCTCTGCATATTTTTGCCATGTATCTGAAGACTTACAGGATGTAGGATCTTCATGGACTTCTTTATATCCATCTTGACATGCCCAATAAGAATATCTATAAAATTTAGATATTGTTTGATTTATATAAATTGTAGAATTATTACAATCAAATTCTATGGATTCATCAATTCCATCTATTGTAGTATAACCATATCCTCCACAAGTACTTTTCCAAGTTAGATTTTCTTTTACTAAACCTCCATTATGTATTATACAAGATCCAACTCCAGAACAGCTTCCTTGATAAATTCCATTACTATAACATGTTTGTGTAATATTTGAACCTTTGAAAATACATGTATTCCATTCACTTGTTAATTCAACTATTGGACCTGAATTACAATCAACTCTTTGGTTTAAAGTTATACTATTTTGGTCTACAGTTAAATTTATCCTACTATCTATATCATTAAGTGGAGTTTGTTGATTTAATTTAAATGAAATATCTTTATATAATTCTCCAGTATCAACTACTTTAATAGTCAATTTATTCGAAACCATATCAACATTTATAATTTGTAACAATCTATTTTGACCATTTATACAAGAATAAAAACAAAAAGTAGGATCATTTGGGATAATATTATTATAACTAAAACCACCACCTGATTTTATAATAGCACAATTAGGTATTGTTTGTTCTAATTGTTTGGGTACTTCTTCTGATTCCAGTATTCCCCAATCCCAAAGTAAGAAAGCTATGGGCTCCCCTATCTTAAAATCATATTTTAAACTCAATTCATCTAATTTTTTTTCATAAATTTGCTGCTCATAAGTGTCTATGTTTAAAAAATTAGAACAAGCCGAATGAAAATCATATCTCCCTTTGATAGGAATAGATTTTCCTTCACTTAAAAATATTTTATAATAAACATTTTCTGGAGTGATCTCTATTGCCCACCTTGTATCTTTATGTTTTGGTTCTGAAATTTCTTTACAAAAATTTAAAATTCTTGTTTCATTAACAATAATTTGTGAATTTATAGTGCAATGACACCAATTATTTGGAATATCACAATAATAACTTGTAGTGCCTTCTGGACAAACTGTTTTGCAATCTGAATCTTTCCAACACTCTTTTATTTGTCCGCCCGTTTCTTTTATACAAACTCCATCTTTACAACCCTGTGGACAATTTGAATTATAATCAACTCTTAACATTTTACTAGTTGTACTACAACCAGAATTTATATCAACATTATTATAATCCTGACAAAGATATTCAATTACTTTACAACCTTCCCCAGTACATTCAGAAACAGGATGTTGTCCTTTTGAATCTTCAATAATACAACCTTCAACTAATCCTTGCTGATTTGTTCCCTCATAAAAAGTTCCGCTTGCAAAACCTTTTGTATAATAGTTAAAACCATCTGAATCTGAACAGGCACAATCTTTTAATACAATAGGTTTAGTTTGTGTACATTTTTGTATTGTATTTGTATAAGGAATTACATTTCCACAATTATTAGTATCTGTACATTCTCTTCTTTGTATTTGATCTCCTGGGATAAAACCAGGATATTTAGATAATTCTTCAAGAGTTATAGTCATACAATCTCCCCAATCAGAACATACTATATTGGGTGTACAAGTAGGTATTGTAACTTCATTAACACAAGCACCACCAGAACATCCATTTGGACAAGTATAACTTTTATATTTTAGATTATTAAAATTATCACAATAAAATTCTTGTATAGTTCCAGTATTTATACATCTATCAGTTCGTGAATTTAATCTTCTAAGACCAAAATTAGTAGATGCTGAAACTGTTCCTAAAGTATAATAATCTAAGCCACTATCAGAATCTGAACATAAATTTGCAGTAGTAGCCTTACCAGAAATTTTATTAAAAAATTCAGATAAAACTCCATTTAAAGATAAAGCATGAGCAAAGGGGATAACTAAAAGTATTAAAAATATTAAAAATATTATCAATACCCTCTTTTTCATGTTAAAATTAGATAAACTATATATATATATAAACTTTTTCTTTCCAAAATTTATAATTTCAGCTTGTTTATCAATTCCAAAATCTCTTTTTTTACCTGTTCATAAGGAGGTATATTGGTAATGAGATATTTCAAATCCCTTTCATATTCTTTTTCAGATGGAATTTTTAATTGAGCTAAATCACTGTTTTCTTCCTTTAATTTATTTATAATCAATTCTTTATCTATCTCTGCCCCTTTGTTTAAAATCATCCATATATCATAAAAATCTCTGGATTCTGACCTGTTAATCAAGGCTCTTATTTTCTCTGCAAGTATTTCTTTCTCATCTAAAACAACTATAGTGAATAATGGTATATCAGAAAAAAGTTTTTGCACAACTTTAACAATCTTATTTTTAACTTTCAAATTATTGAAGTCTATTTTTAATGTATTCGTAGAAGAATTTTTTCCAATAAAAAGAGGACCTTCAAATCTTACCTCAAATCTTATATTTCCCTTGAATTCTTTTTCTGCATAAATATTGTACTTAATATTTAACAAATCAAAATCCTTCAAGCATTTACCAACTATTTTTTTAAGTTTATTAGCGCTAATATTCGTGCTAAAATCTAAATCCTCTGAAGCTCTTTCAAGGCCATAAATTATTCTTAAGCAGGTTCCTCCCTTAAATACAAAATTTTCTGTATATTTAGAGATAGCATTAAGAAAAACATACTGTAAATACTCTTTTTCCCCGTAATAAAGAGTTGTATTCCTTTTTTCTTTTATTGCATTCAATTCTTCTACAGATATCATTTTAACAATTAATGTATAATAGCCATTTTTTATTTATATAACCTTCCCTCTTTAATGATGGATCTAGTAATTCATATCCTCTGCCAATATGCAACTTTATCTTATTAAGCAAATTTTTACTTGCTCCTGCATTTTCCAGTATAAATCCCATTCTTCTTAAAACAGCCTTATTATTTATTTTTAATCCATAATCCAATAATTTTTTAATATTAATTTCTTTCAATGCTGCTAAAATTGATTTGCTTATTTCCTTTATCCCCCCGGAATATTTTGGAAAAAGAAGGGAGTCTATTATAGCTTTTTCTTTTTCAGCAATCACTATTTCCCCTATTTGCTTGTATCCAAAAAATTTCTTTTTTGAAAGAAATACATATTTAAAATTATTTATCTCTTTAGTATATTTGGCAGATGCAACAAATATTTTTCTTGGTGTTTGATCGCTAAATCCATAATAGTTTAATGCAGACCAAAATGAAATATATGAAGGGTAGCTAAGCCTTTGCGCGATTACAAAATCATTTACATTATTAAAGGAAAAAAAACCTTTTCCATTTTTCTTGATAATCTTCTTCTTTTTCAGGGATTTAATGATATTATAAGCCTTGATTCTGCTAAAATTTAATAACAAGCATAAATCTCTTATCTTAAATATCAGAAAATTGTTTTTTCTAAGCTCTTCATACACCTGATTTTCTAGTTTGCTTAATTGCATTTTTAGTTAATTTTAGTAGTTTTTATACTAAAAGTAAAGATATTTACTATTTAAACCTTTCGATTCTTAACTGATATCTTTATAGTATGTTCTGTATATATATGTATAGACCAAAAAATAAGGGTTTTTTATGTTTTTTAGAAAAATTTGATAAATTATCAAAAAATTAAAATTTATATTCTAAACTTAACCCAATTTTATTTTCATCATAAATAACATCAAGATCTAAATCTTTTTTATCCTTTTCAAAATCAATCTCTTTTCCAAGCGCTCTCTTAAAATGATTCTTGATTTCTTTTCTATCTAGATATAAATCCAATAATTCTGCTCCAATTAAAATTCCATAAACAGTATCTTTTGAAATATGATTAGCATCTGAAACATCATCAACAAATTTTTCATAATCTAAATAATCATTGTTCCCATTTAAAAAATGATTTCTTGCACCAATCATTAATTGATAAGGCATATCCAATCTTAACAATAAAGCATAAGTTGATGCAAATGGTTCTAATCTTTTTGGAATTTTATCTTGTTCTATTAAATAATTTAAAGCTTCATAATTTGTTCTTGTAGCTATTGAACTACCAAGATTTAAAAGAGCTTCTTGATCATTAGATAATTTAGCATCTTCTTCATAACTAAAACTAGCTGCTTTTTCATTATTTATAGTTGGATCTATTTTAATTCCATCTAAACCATAAGCTTTAGCAATAGCACAATGCCCCAATTCATGTGTGTAAGTTGTCATAAAATAAGCTAAAGCTGTATTTAATGCTAATTCAGGAACACCTATTTCTGGTTTATACTCTTTTTTATAATTATTTATTCTATCTTTTAAATTTATATTATTTTTAGCTAACTCAGTCTTTTCCACAAGTTTTCTATCCAGTTTAATCCCTGCATTAGAAATCACTGGCAAGGATAGCATAGCTCCAGCTAAAGCTGTTGCAATTCCCCTTTTAGTCTTATTTAGTATATTTTTAAGGTTCATTTTGTCTATTTTAATATATATTTTATAGAATATCTTAGTATTTAAACCTTTCTATTTGTAACTACTAATAAGTTACAATATTATTTAGAAATATTTATATATTAGTTATACTGTATGTATAACTATGGAAATTAAAGCAAAAGTTAAGGAATGGGGAAATTCTCTTGGAATAATCATACCAAAGGAAATTGTTGTAGGGGAAAAATTAAAGCCCAGCGATGAAATAATTATAGATATAAAAAAGAAAACTGATATAATGAAACTTTTTGGTAAGGCCAAATTTAAACAAACTGCACAAGAACTTAAAGATGAAGGAAGAAAAGGATGGGCTTAATTAAATATTATTTTGATACTTACGCTTTATATGAATTCTGCATAGGTAATGAAAATTATAAAAAGTACTTCGAAAAATATGATGTTGTTACAATAAATTTTAATTTAATTGAGCTTTTTTATGCTCTTTTAAAAAACTTCGGATTGTATAAAGCTAGAGAATATTATAATATGTTTAAATCATTTACAATAAAGATTCCAGATGAAGTTATTGAAAAAGCTATGATATTTAGATTAGAAAATAAAAAACAGGATTTAAGTTATGTTGACTGTTTAGGTTATATTTTAGCAAAAGAGAATAATCTGATATTCTTGACTGGAGATAAAGAGTTTGAAAAAATAGAAGGAGTGGAATTTGTTAAATAATTTTAGAATTTTATTTCAAACTTCTTTCCAAATTCTATTTTTGCATTACTTACAGCTTTTAAATCTTCTAAAGTTTCTTTAAGTTTATTATCTTCTAATATAATATTAATTGGTTCTTTTAAAGACTTGTTATTTTCAGTTTTAAACTGCCTTACTTTGCTAAGAATATTAATAAAATCATCTCCTAATTTCTCAATTTTTTTATCACCTAATTCTTTATTATATTTTGGCCATTCTGAAATATGTATGCTTTTTGCTTTTTCTTTTTTAACAAAATAATTTTGATATATTTCTTCAGTTATGTAAGGCATTATAGGAGCAAATAATTTTAAAATAGTTAATAATGAAGTATAAAGAGTGAATTGTGCGCTCTTTCTTTGTTCTTTTCCTCTTTTATTTGGATTATATATTCTATCTTTTACAATCTCAAGATAATAATCACAAAAAGTATGCCAAAAGAAATTCTCTGTTTTTGACTTTACAACAGAGTATTCATAATTCTCAAATGCTTCAGTGCATTCCTTAACAAGTTCATTTAATTTTATTAACAACCATTTATCCATTATTTCTAATTTTGGTCTCTTAAAATCAAAATCTTTTAAATGATCAAGTGAAAATAAAGAAGCATTCCATAATTTAACAACTGTTTTTTGTCCTGTTACTAAATCTTTTTCCTGGTAATCCAGATCTTCTCCTAATTTAGAGGAAGCTGCCCAGAATCTTAAAGCATCAGCACCATATTTATCAAGAACCTGCAAAGGATCTATAACATTATCTTTACTCTTGGACATTTTTTCTCCACCCATTGTTACATAACCTGAAACTATAATTTCCTTCCAAGGTATCTTTTTTTCAGCTAAATAAGCCCTTATTATAGTATAGAAAGCCCAGGTTCTTATTATATCATGAGCTTGTGGTCTTAATGAAAATGGAAGTTTAACTTTTCCATCAACTAAAGATGATGCAATTTGCGGTGTCATACTAGATGTAGCCCAAGTATCTAATACTTTATCTTCTCCTTTTGCATTGCATTTACATTTTGGACATTTCCTTTCTATTTGCAATGGATCTATAGGTAATTCATTTTCTTTCGGCAAAATTATTTCATTGCACTTTTCACATTCCCATACAGGTATAGGTATACCAAAATGTCTATCTCTAGAAATGCTCCAGTCCCATTCTAATCCATTAACCCAATTTTCATATCTCTTAAACATAAATTCAGGATGCCATTTTATTTTTCTCCCTTGTTCTATTAATTTATTTTTTTTATCCAGAATTTTTATAAACCATTGATTTGTAGGTAATATCTCTATTTCTGTTCCGCATTTATCATGAATATTAACTACATGATTAATTGGTTTTTGTTCTACAATTAAATTTGCATTTTTTAAATCTTCGATAATAGCTTTTCTTGCTTCTTTTATTTTTAATCCCTTATATTTATCAAAGTTAATTGTTCCATCTGGATTTATTATTACTCTTGGAACTAAATTATATTTATTTATAGATTGAGCATCATATTTATCTCCATAAGAACATATCATTAATACACCTGTTCCTTTATTAGGATCTGCTGATTCATCTGCTATAATCGGAACTTCATAATTAAATAATGGAATAATTGCTTTTTTACCAATTAAATTTTTATATCTATTATCATTAGGATTAACAAAAACAGAAACACATGCAGGAATTAATTCAGGCCTTGTAGTAGCAATCAATAAATCTTTTCCATTGGATTTAAATTTAATTGTAAAAAATGTACTATCTAAAGATTTGTCTTCTAATTCTGCTTGGGCCACAGTAGTCTGGCAATCTATACACCATAATGTTGGAAATTCTTTTTTATAAATCTCTTTTTTATTATATAAATCTAAAAAAGATTTTTGTGAAATTTTCTGAGTTGATTTATCAATTGTTGAATAATAAATATTATAATCTGCACTAAAACCAATATTCTTCCAGTCTTGTATAAAATCAGGAGTTTGTTCTTTTAAAGTTTTTAAACAAAGTTCAATAAAATCTGCTCTTGACATGGATTTACTTTTTACTTTATTTATTTTTTCAACAAATCTTTCAGTAGGCAGTCCATTATCATCAGTTCCAAATGGACAGAATACATTTCCATCAAACATTCTTCTGAATCTCATTATAAAATCCTGTTGTGAATAAGAAAAAGCATGACCTATATGCATCTTACCAGATATATAAGGTGGAGGACTGTCTATAGAATAAACTGGCTTCTTAGATTTTGAATTAAATGCAAATATTTTATTCTTTTCCCAAAATTCCTGCCACTTCTTTTCTGATTCCTTAAAATTATATTGCATGAATTAAATGGATATTGTAATTATTTAAATATTGTTATTAAAAAAGTATATTCTTTAATATATATTTTAGAGTAAATTGCAACTTGCAAGATGTGCGCACAGGGTTTAGAAGGAAAAATGATAACATATGCTAATGATCCAAAACAGATTAAAAACTGCTTATGATTATATCTCCACCAACGAATTATTAATGAAAAGTATACCTAGTAAATCTACTATAAATTTACCTTTATATATTAATTTTTTATATAATCATTATTATGATAAAAAGAGTTTTAAATAAAGATTTTAGACTAAATTTTACTGATCCTTATTCTGATACTAAAAGGAATTGGTATATCCAATGTTCTAAAAATAGTATGATAAATGCAAATAAACAAACATTATTTACACACCCAATTAAAAGATGGAGATTAGAAAAATTTTTAGAAAGGAGCAATTAGAAATATTTATATAGTTTTTAAATGATGTTTGATTATATGGGCAGGTAGCTCAGCCTGGGAGAGCATAGAAATATCTTAAACCACGCTGAAGCCGTGGATGAAAGACAACAGATTCTGTGTCTTGCCAAATCGTGGGTTCAAAATTGGTCTAATAACAATTAATCAATGTAAATCCCGCTCTGCCCATATTATACTTCCAAAAGATATATAAATAAATCAAAACTATAATTTAACAGATGAGAAGAATTAAATCAAAAAAGGGTGCAATTGAACTTTCTATGAGTACTATTATTGTAATTATTCTTGGGGTTACACTACTTGTGTTGGGTTTAACTTGGATATCTAGTATATTTGGTAGTATTGATGAATTAACTAGTAGTCAATTTGCATCGGCACAGAAAATGATATTAGAACAAATGGGAAATAATGAGAAATTTTATGTATCTGGTTTAAGTTTTGATGTAGAATCAGGGAAAAAATTAACAATAAATGTAGGTGTACAAAATTTTGGTAATATTGGAGAAACAAATAAATTTAAATTAGAAATAACAGCTGGAGAAGGGGGAGATGCAAAATGGTTTACCTTGCCACCAGAGCAGGAAATAGCAATTGGAGATAAAAAAGGTTTACCTGTTGTTTTAACTATACCTAAAGGTGTGACTCCTGGAAGCTCATTCTCATTTACAATTAAAGCATTAAAAGATAATCAATTCTATGATAGTGATTCTATTATAGTTACAGTAAAATAAAGCTAATTTTAAATACTATTTCTTCTTTTCATTATTATGTTAAAATGTATCTCTGTGGACTTATAGTAATATTTATATAGACCTTTGTTATACATATTATATGAAAAAAGAGGTAAAATTCTATTTAACTAAATTAATTAAAACTAAAAATATTATTAAAGAAAAAGGTAAATATTTTATTATTTTTGATGAAGTTAAACCATTTCAAATAAATAGTATTATTATAAAAAATTTAGACAAAGATAAAATTATAATTTTACAAGATAATAATATAATATTTGAATATTGGATAAATCAAGATAGATTAATCCCTCCATGGGAAACTAACTGGTTTCAGTTAAAAGACAACTTTCTATTAAAATTAAAAGATGATTTATTAAAAGATTTAATTAATAAGGCAATAAATAAAGCAGAAAATATATTCCGACTTTCTAAAATATTAAATATGAGTTATCCGACTTTCTATAATTTTGTAAATAATAAAAAAATAAAAATGATTTCTGTAAAAAAGATAAAAAGTTTATTATATTATTTAAACATCCCTTATGATCATATAAATTCAAAAATAGATTATACAAAAAAAGGGAGTAAGATCTCTATAAAGAATCCAAAATTCCCTATAAATCTTTTAAATGTAGAAGGTGCTAATTTATTAGGGCATATAGTTTCTGATGGTTGGATTCACTTAGACAAAAAAGCAAGAAATACTATAAGAACATGTTATTCTACCTCTGAAGAAGAGTCAATTAATCAATTTATAAAAATAATCAATAATTTATATGGGGAAGTATTTATATTAAAAGGAGAGATTAGAAATTGTATTATGATTAGAATAGGATCTTCTATAATTGGAGAAAGTTTATTAAAAGTTGGTGGTATTTTGGGCCATAAGGCTAAAGTTAATGAAGGAGTTCCATGGTTAATAAAATATGGTAATGTAAACCTTAAAAAATCTTACTTAAAGGCTGTATTTGAAGATGAATCAAGTGTTTATTATGATAAAAAACTTTATAATTCTTATATAATATTATCTAGATATAGACATTTAAAAAATTTGACAAATAGTCAGAAAGATACTCTTAACAAATTAGAAAAAGATATGAAAAGTAATAAATTTCCAACAAGACATATAAACCAAAGGATTAGTATAAAAATGGCTTTAGAAAAGATAAAAAATGATATTAATTTAATACAAAATATAAAATCCCCCCCAAATCTTTTATTAGAAGAATCAAATATTTTAAATGAATTGGGTATAGAAAACAGATTATTTGGTAGATCTTTAAATAAAAATTTCTCTGGAAGTTTTAGTGTGGGTTTTGATTTATTTATAAATAAAAAAGAAAGCATTAAAAAATTTTATAAAGAGATAGGATATTCATTAGAACATAAAAAGAATAAATTACAAAATATAATTGGAGGTGAAAAAAATATTAAAATTATATAATACATTAACAAGAAAAATAGAAACATTTAAGCCTATAAATAACAATTATGTCAAAATGTACACATGCGGGCTAAACAATATCTCTAAATAAGAGAATTGGGCATTCCGTGTACAATTATGGCCATATTGGCAATTTCAGGGCTTTTATCTGCGCAGATATTTTAAGGAGATATTTGGAATATAAAGGATATAAAGTAAAGCAAGTAACTAATATTACAGATGTTGATGACAAGACTATAAGAGATTCGCAAAAGGAAAATATCTCTCTGAAGGAATTTACAAAAAAATATGAAAATGCTTATTTTGAAGATATTAAAACATTAAATATTGAACCTTCTTTTAAATATCCAAGAGCTACAGAGCACATAAAAGAAATGATTTCTCTTATTAAAATTTTATTGAAAAAAGGGTATGCTTACAAGACTGATGATGGAATTTATTTTAATATTAAAAAATTCAAGGATTATGGAAAATTTGCTAATTTAGATTTAAAAGAATTAAAAGCAGAAGCTTCTGGACGTGTAAAAAAAGATGAATATGAAAAAGAAAATGTTCAGGATTTTTGCTTGTGGAAATTTTATGATAAAAATGATGGTGATGTTTATTGGAAAACAAGTATAGGAATTGGAAGACCTGGTTGGCATGTAGAATGTTCTGCAATGTCAATGAAATATTTAGGAAATACATTTGATATTCATACAGGAGGGATTGATTTAATATTTCCACATCATCAAAATGAAATAGCACAATCAGAAGCTGCAACAGGAAAAAAGTTTGTAGATTACTGGGTGCACAATGAATTTATCCTAGTTGATGGGAAAAAAATGTCTAAAAGTTTAGGTAATTTTTATACACTAAGAGATATATTAAATAAAGGATATAATGGAAGAGAAATAAGATATTCATTAATGAGCATAAATTATAGGATTCCATTTAATTTTACTTTTGAGGGATTAGAAGCAGCAAAAAAATCCATTTCAAGGCTTGATGAATTTATACTAAAACTAGAATCTGTAAAAGAAAGTAAAAATAATAAGAAAGTTGATTCTTTAATAAAAAATGTTAAAAAAGAATTTGAAGAAGCAATGGATGATGACTTAAATATATCAAAAGCTCTTGCTTCTATTTTTAATTTGATTAACGAAATTTATAAATTGAAAATAAGTAAAGAAGATTCTAAAAAAGTAATAAAAACAATTAAAGATTTTGATAGTGTTTTAGGATTAAATTTAGGAGAAAAAGAAAGTATAACTAAAGAATTAATGAATTTAATCAAAAAGAGAGAAGAAGCTAGAAAGAATAAAGATTATAAAAAAGCAGATGAGATTCGTGAATTACTAAAGAAAAAAGGGATATTATTAGAAGATACAAAAGAAGGAATTATCTGGAAGAAAATTTAAAAAGGATTTTTTTCGTATAGTCCTTTATCTAAAATTAACTTATCTAATATTTTTAATTCATTAAAAAATTCATTAATTTTAGATTTAATCATTATGTTTTCTTTTGTATCAAGAAGCCAAGCATATCTTTGTTTTAATAGATCAATATTTTGTTTTATATAATCTTCTTTTTCTTTATCATTCCTTATAAGTTCTGCTTGATAATATAAGCTATCTATATGGCCCCCTAATTTTTTTCTATATTTATTAAAATCAATGTCTTGTAAATAACTATTAAATTCATCTTTCAAATGAGATATTTCTATTTGAGCTTCATAAGGTAATCTTCCGCCATCTTTTAGTATATTATCTATCACTTCTTTATATAATACCTTATATCTCTCACAAGCAAATAGGAATCCTCTTGGATTATTAAGTAATAACCATGCAATTGGGCTTCCTATATCTTCTCCTAAATTAAAGAATTGTAATCCTTCTTCAGATAATTCTTCTAATTGAGATATAAAAAATTGAGGATATTTATCAATAGTATCTCTTAAAGTTAGATATCCAAGTTTAGAGGTTTCCTCTTCAAAAATTCTTTCACCATATTTAGAAATCTCTTGATTATCCTTTTTATTATCATTATTTAAAGATAAAATATCTTCAAATATTTCTCCACTGGAACCAGATATAAATTTTTTTGTCATTTTAATCACTATTCAATAGATACACTATTTATAAAGATTTTGGTTATAGAAATAAAAAGGAAGGTTAAACCTTCCAAAAAATTTATTTATTACCTTCTTGTCTATTTTCTTCTATATTTTGTTCTGCAAATTCAGAAGAATTTAATCCTTCTCTAATTTCATTTCTTTCTTCTGCTCTTTCTTGTACTTTTTCAGAAAGTTTAGCTTTTCTTGCATCACTTATATTTTGGAATTTTTCCATAGCATTTCTAGATTTTACTAAAGCAGTATCCACACCTTGTGTTGAGACTCCTTTAGCAGCTAATTTTGCTTGTACATTTTCCAAAATTTGCATATGTTTTTGCAGCTCAACTTCTATTCTTTGAGCAGCAGTCAAATTTTCATTTGCAATAGTTTCTTCATCTTCTGCAAGTTCAACAACAAGTAAAGCATGAGCTTTTTGTGCCCTTGCCAAAGCCTTCAGATTTTTCTTTTCCGCCATCTGCTTCATTTCTTGAAGCCTTTCTTTTGCCTGTTCTAATTTTTTTTCAGCTTTCTTGAACTTATTAAAAGTCAAAAGCAAGCTCAATTTTTCAGACCAGGTCTTTAAACCCCATCTTAATGACATATCAGGTGTTACTGAAACTTCTTCAGTAGATTCAGTTGACTCCTGTATTGTCTCTGCTATGTCCTGAGATTCAGAATCACTAAGATTTTCTGAATCAACTGTCTGTTCTAAAACAATCTGGTCATCAGATGTTGTCTGTGTAGCTAACTCTTCAGCTAATGCCATTGGCAATGCTAAAAACATTGCTACTAATAATATTGTTAATAATTTTTTCATTTTATCCTCCTGTATCCATTAAATCTCTATGATAATATCTTAGATCCATTATTTGTGATCTTAGTTTATATGTATCTATAATCTCTTTTGCAGATATTACTATACTTCTTCTAAATCCAATTACATCATTTCCATCAACATAACCATTATCCTTTATCAAATTGCCTAGATAGAGTCTTGCTTCATTTACATATTCTTTATCAAAAATGTAATAATTATCAATAAGTATACCGCGATTACCATCATCTTCTTCCAATTTTAAAGTAAGAAGAGAATCTCCATCAAATAATTTATATATTTTTTCAGCTAGTTTTAAATCATTATCTGATAAATTACAAACACCTGCCTGTTTTTGATTAGATATAATATCTATAAGGTATTTACCTATCATTGCTAAATCGATTATATCTTTCTTAGACATTGGTCCTTCCTTTTTATCTAATAGAGATAAATTGTATATATTTTCTTTTGCCATTTTTAAAACCTAATGAGTATTATATGTTTAACCTTGTTTATAAATAAACTTTTTTTATTGAATTTTTAAAACTTTATAAGGTCATTTAACCCTTTATAGGGTCCAAATTAACCTTCTTTTTAGAAAAGAAAACTTTTTAAAGATTATTTTCTATAATAAAATATGAAAGCGCTGATTATAATTTTATTGCTATTAATCACAATTAATAGTATAAGCGCAGCAACATTGCAGGGAAATGTATATGATATTAGTCTTGATAAAATAAAAAATGTTATTGTTGAGATAAATACAAATCCTATACAAAGGATGGTTGCAAAAGAAGGTTCATATGAATTTAGCAGCATTTCATCAGGCAGTTATGAAATAAAAGCTTACACAAATGACAAAAGTCTTACAACTAATGAATCTATAAATATAGATAAAGAAGGTATATATACTTATGATTTGTTTTTAATACCTGAATTTGAAAATAATGAAAAAACTAGTTCATATTTATGGTTATATATCTTAATAATTATTGCTATCATAGGGATAATACTTTTTATTTTAGTTAGATATTATAAAAAACCTAAAAAAGAGGAATTAATTGACAAGGATTTAGATTATATTATTAAAATAATTAAAAAAGAAGGTAATAGAATAGTGCAACGAGACCTAGTACAAAAAACAGGTTTATCTGAAGCAAAGATAAGTTTAATGGTAACAGACTTAGAAAATAAAGGGATTATAAGGAAAATAAAAAAGGGAAGGGCAAATATCCTGATTTTGAACAAATAAAAAGATTTTTAAATAAACTATTTTTAAGGAAACGATGGTTAACATATATAATAAGGATGCAAGTGAGATAATCATTAAAGCAGCTGAAGAGCTTAAAAAAGTAGAAGAGATAAAGGCTCCAGAATGGGCAAAATATTGTAAAACAGGGGTTTCTAAAGAAAGACCACCTGAAGATAAAGATTGGTGGTATAAGAGAACAGCTTCTATGTTAAGAAAATTATACTTATCAAAAGGACCTATAGGAGTATCAAAATTAAAAAGAAAGTATGGTGGTAAAAAGAACAGAGGACATAAACCAGACAGATTTTATAGTGGCTCTAGTAATATAACAAGAAAAGTACTTCAACAACTAGAAAAAGCAGGATTTGCAAAAAAAGCAGAAGTTGGAGTTCATAAAGGAAGAATTATAACAGGAAAAGGAAAATCATTTCTTGATAAATTAGCATAAAATGGCACGTAATAAACCTAAAGCAAAAAAATTACGTTTAGCAAAATGTAAAAAGCAAACAAAATGGGCTCCATTTTGGGTAGTTCCAAAAGCACTAAGGCTTGGAAGAAGAGTTCATCCTGGAAGATTTACAGCAATAAAAAGAAACTGGAGAAGAGATAAGATAAAAGCATAATGGCAGAAGATAATAAAGAAAGGATTCATGTAATACCATTAAGAAGAGCATTTTTGAAAGCCCCTAATTATAAAAGAACAAAAAGAGCTGTAAATGAGATAAGAAATTTTATTTGCAGACATATGAAGGTTGAGGATGTAAGAATTGGTTCTAAATTAAATGATTACTTATGGATAAATGGGAATAAAAATCCACCATCAAAAGTAAAGATAAAGACAAGGAAAATTGAAGATTATGCTCAAGTTGAATTAGTTGATCATCCATTCTTTGAGAAAAAAGAGAAAGAAGAAAAAAATAAAAAAGTTGAAGCTAAAGAAACTAAACAAGATAAAGTAAAAGGTGAAGGAATAAGAGCAGAAGAAAAACTAGTTAATGAAGGCAAGGCAAAGGAAATAGAAGAAAAAGAAAGCAAGAAAGGCCCCGAACCTCAGAAAAAAGAAGAATTAAAGACAAAAATAATGGCTGAGAAAATAGAAAGGACAAAAAGGATTTCTAAAACCCAAAAAACACTAATCAAGCACCCTAAGCAAAGTAAAGTTGGGCACTAAAGATATTAAGCAGTATTTTGTATTGAATTTTCATCGACTAATTTATTTGTTTCTAATTTTGTTAACTCCCAATCAAATTTTATAAGAGAAATAACAGATGGATTTTTTTTGTTTAATTTGAATAACTTTGCATTTCCTATTGTTCTTGTCTGAATTACAATCTCTTTTTCTAATAAAGAATTCCAAACCCGAGTAAATGCACTCCATCCTACATTTGCACCTTTTGCTATTTCAGTCATGCTATAATCAAAATCCTGCCCTTCTATTAAAAAATCTAATACTTTAATAAAAGGTGATCCTCCAAAATATTCAACAAATATGCTTTGTTCTTCCATGCAGTTTCGTTAATTTTAATATTTATAAACATTTCCATTTTATGAATCTATGTTTATATTTTAATAATTACTAAAATGGAGCACTGAATAGAAAGATATTTAAGCTATAAAACTTTATTAATTTATGAATAATATAGAAGATGATATTAAGAGATTTATTCTAAGAAAATTAGTTAGGCATAAAATTTGGATGCATAAGCATACCAATATACATAATCTTCCAAAAGGTTTGCCAGATTATTTAAGAAGCAAAAAAGAAGTTAAAGAAGTAATAGAAGAATTGCTGAAAAATAAAATTCTCTTATCAAAGCCTACAAATTATGGACTAGAGGTTTCACTAAACATAGAAAAGAAAAAAGAAATAGAAGATTTTATTGAAGGAAAATAAGGGGGAAAATATGGAAGAACTACCTTTTGAAAAAATAAAAAGAACTATTCTTATTAAAAGAAAAGAAAGCACTGATTCAAAGTATGGATGTATTCCTGAAAAAAGATCTGTTGAAGAACTGATTAATCGTGGTATTATATGTCTTAATAAGCCAGAAGGACCAACATCACATATTGTTTCAGAGCATGTTAAAAAAATATTAAATTGTAAAAAATCAGCTCACGGTGGAACACTTGATCCTCGAGTGAGTGGAGTTCTACCAATAATGATCAATAAATCTGTTAAACTGTCACAATATTTATTATTAGCAGGAAAGGAATATGTGGCACTAATGCATCTGCATAAAGATGTTGAAAAAGAAGAAATAATTGAAACTTCAAAAGAATTTATTGGAAAAATAGAACAGCAAGTTCCTGTAAAGAGCGCAGTTAAAAGACAAAAAAGATTCAGGAATGTTTATTATTTAAAAATTTTAGAAATTGATGGAAAAGATGTTTTATTTAAGGTTGGTTGTGAAGCTGGAACTTACATAAGAACACTAATACATAATTGGGGTCAAAAATTAAAAGTTGGTGCAAATATGCAGCAATTAGTAAGAACTAAAGCAGGTCCTTTTAATGATAAAGAATGGTATTCATTACAAGATTTACAGGATGCTTTTCTAGATTACAAAGAAAATAAAAATGAAAAAGAATTAAGAAGAGTAATAAAACCTTATGAATATGCTGTTTCTCATCTGCCTAAAATATGGGTTTTTGATGCAACAGTTGATCCTTTATGTCACGGTTCAAGATTAAATATTCCTGGGATAAGCAAGATAGAATCCGACATTAAAAAAGATGATGCTGTTGCAGTATTTACACTAAAAAATGAATTAATTGGTGTTGGAAAATCTGAATTAACTTCTGAAGAAATAATTAAGAATGAAAAAGGTATTGCCATTAATATGGATATTATAGGTATGGATATTAATGTTTACCCAAAGTATAAGAAGGAGTAAGTTTATAATTTAATAAAACTAAAAAATAGAATGAAGTTATCTATAATAATACCTACTTTAAATGAAGAGAGAGATTTACCAAATTTATTAAATTCTATAAAAAAACAATCATTTAATGATTATGAAATCATTGTAGCAGATAATAAAAGTAAAGATAAAACAAGATCTATTGCTAAAAAATTTAAATGCAGAATTGTGAAAGGAGGATTACCTCCTGAAGCAAGAAATAATGGTGCAAAAATAGCAAAAGGAGATTATTTATTATTTTTAGATGCAGATGTAATTTTATCACACAATTTTCTGGAAGAAACACTAAATGAGTTTGAATCAAGAAAAATTGATATTGCAACAACTGAATTTATTCCATTAAGTGATAAAAAGATAGATAAAATGATGTACGACTTTTCTAATAATTTCGTAAAAGCAATACAATTTATAAAACCCTTTGGGGCAGGATTCTGTATTTTAATTAAAAAAGATATACATAATAAAATAAAAGGTTTTAATGAAAATCTTGTTTTATGTGAAGATCATGATTATAATCAAAGAGCAGCAAAATTTGGGAAATTTAGGGTTTTAAAAAAACCAAAGATATTCATTTCTGTAAGAAGATTTGAAAAAGAAGGAAGAAGAACACTTGCATTAAAATATGCAAAAAGTACAATTTATCATATAATAGGGGGGAAAATAAAGAAAAATTCAGTAAAATATGAGTGGGGAAATTATAATTAATTAAATGAAGAATATAATCTTTCTAATTTATCAATAACAGAAGTAAGTGAATAATTTTGTACTAATTTTAAGGAATTATCACTAAATTTATGATTTAATTCTTTATTATTTAATAATCTATTAATATTTTTTGCCATAATTTTATAATCACCTGGTTTTGATATAAATCCATTTTTATTATTTTTAACAATATTTGGTATCGCCATACTATTAACTCCTATTATAGATAAACCACAAGCCATTGCTTCAAGCACAACAAGACCTTCAGTTTCTATTGTTGATGCAGTCACAAAAATCTCTGCAGAACAATATAAGAAGGGTAATTTAGAATGATTAACTGAACCTAAAAATTTTACATTTTTGTTTATTTCTAATTCTTTTGAAAAAGATTTAAGTTTCTCCAAATCAGGACCATTTCCTGCTATGACTAATTTTGCATTTCTATTAATATTTAATAATTCTTTAAATGCTTTAAGCAATACATCAATGCTTTTTTCATAACCAATTCTTCCTACATGGATTATTGTATTTTTATTTTTCTTAATTTTTATAGGATGGAATTTATTTATATCTACACCATTTGATAAAAAATGAATTGGCTTTTTTATATTATTATTTATCAACTCTTTTTTCATTGCAGTAGAAGGTGTAGTTATAACATCACATAAATTATAGAATTTTTTAGTATAATTCCATATAAGTTTTTTAGCAAGATTCTTATTGAATCTTAATAAAGGTAAATATTCTGTAAATTCTGGAAGAAGTGTATGATATGTTCCTACAACCGGAATTTTAAATATTTTTGCAGCAAGTAAAGCACTCCATCCAAGAAAAGATGGTGTATGTATATGTATTATATCTGGTTTTATTTTTTTAATTTTTGTTATAGTATCAATAAAACCCGGCATTGCAAGTTGAAAATCAGGATAATTAACTATTTTTATTCTTCTATGATAAAATACTGAAATATTATTAGATAAATCTTTTGTGATATACTCTTTTTGTTTTGGTTTTGCTGTAAATATATATATTTTATGATCTCTTTTTGCTAAAGCTTCTGAAGAATTAAGAATAGAAGTTACGATACCATTTATATTAGGTATGAAAGTATCTGTAAACATAGCTATTTTCATTTTACATAAAATTCTAATAAGATTTATATATCCTTTGATTTATATTTATTTAATGGAAACTATTAATTTTTGGGCAGATCAATTAGCAAAAAAAGTAATTGAGAGATCTAAAAAAGAAAATATAATTCCAAATATAAAATGTCAGCAAACTCCATCTGGAGGAAAGCATATAGGTAACCTTAATGACGTTGCAAGAGCATTCTTTGTATATAAATCACTTATCGAACAAAAACAAGAATGTACTTTTGTACATACATCTGATGATCGCGACCCGATGAA
>Ga0180008_1000742_pt1 | contig 24224 bp, 18 predicted proteins | sample MM_PW_MetaG_FD_121121 | JGI IMG/M metagenome (GOLD analysis project Ga0180008, IMG submission 121121) | Groundwater microbial communities from the Aspo Hard Rock Laboratory (HRL) deep subsurface site, Sweden - MM_PW_MetaG | ecosystem: Environmental > Aquatic > Deep subsurface > Groundwater...
GGTGGTGGATTTCGTCAACGTGCTCACGGTGCAGAGCGCCTTGCTGGCGACCCAGGAGCAATGGGTGGAAAGCTCCACCGGCGTGTCCCTGGCCATGGTCGGCCTGTACAAGGCGCTGGGCGGGGGCTGGGAGTCGGTGTATCCAGTGCAGACCGCCGGGCGCTGACGGGTAAAGTTTTTTGCCAGTCGCGATACAAACTGTAATGATAATTGCTCTCAATAGTGTATCCGGGCGATTCATGGACACCGCGACTGACAGCCAGCAACAGCTTCATCTCCTGTACCGCGACCATCATGGCTGGCTGCAAGGCTGGCTGCGCAAGCGTCTGGGCGACCGCGAGCACGCCGCCGACGTGGCGCAGGACACGTTCCTGCGCCTGCTGGTGTCGGGGCGTTTTCCCGGTGCCAGGGAAAGCCGCAGCTACCTGACACAGATCGCCCGCAACCTGGTGATCGACCAGTGGCGCCGCCTGCGCATCGAGCGCGCCTACCTGCAAAGCATTGCCCATTTGCCGGAGCCCGAGTCGCCGTCCCTGGAAACCCGTGCGCTGATTCTCGAAACCCTGATGCAGATCGACGCCATGCTCGACCGCATGCCCGAGAACGTGCGCCGGGCGTTCCTGTTGTCGCAGTTCGAGGGCCTGACCTACGCGCAGATCGCCGAACGCCTGGGGGTGACGATCAGCTCGGTGCAGAAGTACATGACCCGCGCGATCATCGCCTGCTACCAAGTGGCCTACGAAGCATGAGAGCCCGCCATGACGCGCCGATTGCCCAGGCCGTGGTCGAGCAGGCCAGCGAGTGGTTGATGCTGCAATGGGGCGGTGAGTTCGATGGCGCCCAGCGCGAGGCCTTCGCCCATTGGCAGGCCGCCGACCCGGAGCATCGCCGCGCCTGGCAGCGTTTACAGCAGTTGCAGCAGACCTTGGGGGGTGTGCCTGCCGACAGCGCCCGTGCGGTACTGCGCGACGCGCCGGACCCCCAGCGCCGTGCCGCGTTGAAATTGCTCGGGCTGTTGCTGGTGGCCGGCGGCAGTGGCTACCTGGTCCAGGGCAGCCAGCCGTGGCAGGTGGCGTTTGCCGAGCATCGCACCGCCATCGGCGAAATTCGCCACCTGACCCTGAACGACGGCACCCATCTGGACCTCAACAGCGACAGCGCCATCGACCTGCGCTTCAGTGCCACCGAGCGGCGCATCCGCCTGATTCGTGGCGAAATCCTGCTGACCAGCGGCCATGACCCGTTGCGCCCGCTGATCGTCGAAACCGCCGCCGGCGATATCCAGGCCCTGGGCACCCGGTTTGCCGTGCGCGAACTGGACGACGGCAGCCGCGTCGACCTGTATGAAGGGCGCCTGCAGGTGCGCCCGGTGCAAGGTGTAGCGGTGCTGATGAATGCGGGGGACAGCCTGTGGTTCAGCACGACACAGGCCCGGGCCGTGACCGCGCTGGATGCCAACGCCAGCAGTTGGACCCAGCACCGCCTGATTGCCGAACGTCAGCCGTTGGGGCGCTTTGTCGCCGAGCTGAGCCGCTATCGGCCGGGGGTGTTGCGTTGCGATGAGTCGGTGTCGGGCCTGTTGCTGACGGGCGTATTTCCCCTGAATGACACCGACGCGATCCTCGCAGCGCTGGAGCGCTCGCTGCCGGTGCAGGTCCAGGCGGTGACCCGTTACTGGGTCACCCTCAAAGCCAGGGCCTGACTCGCCCCTTGGTAGGAGCCGGCTTGCCGGCGATAACGGCCTATCTGTTGAGGTGGCGATACCTGACATACCGCCATCGCCGGCTCCTGCACAGGTATTTGCAAAAACTTTGATTTTCTTTTGTCGGTTTTCCAATCCCGTCCGGGATACCTCTTGAAAGCCAATCAAGAAGCGTTCTCACGGGGAGTCCTGCAATGCCGCACCACCCAATCCAACCCCTGGCCCGCGCACTGCGCCGTGGCCTGTTTGTCAGTGTGCTGGCGACTGTGCCGGCCGTACCGACCGTGGTCCTGGCCCAGCAGAGCGCCGGCGAAGCCTTGCGCCAATACAACATTCCCGCCGGCAGCCTGGACCAGGCGTTGAACCGCTTCGCCAGCGCCTCGGGGATTTTGCTCTCGGTGGATGCGTCGCTGACTTTTGGCAAGCGCAGCCCTGGCTTGCAGGGCCGTTATGCCACCGGGCCGGGGTTGGAGCGCTTGTTGGCAGGCAGCGGGCTGGTGGCGATGCAGTCTGGCGGCGGCTGGTCGGTGCAGGCTCTGTCGGGGGACGGTTCGGTGCAGTTGGGCGCCACCCAGATCAGCGCCCGCCAGACCCAGGAAAACGCCTGGGGGCCGGTCGATGGCATCGTCGCGACGCGCAGTGCCACCGGCAGCAAGACGGATGCGGCACTGGTGGAAATCCCCCAGACCATCAACGTGATCACCGCCGCTGAAATCAAGGCGCGCGGTGCGCAAAGCGTGACCCAGGCGCTGCTCTACACCCCGGGCATGAGTGCGGGCGGTTTCTCCGACCGGGTCAAAGTGTTCGATGAGCCGACGTCCCGTGGCTTCTCGCCCACGCCCTTGTACCTCGACGGCCTGCACCTGCCTTACGGCGGTGGCAGTACCGGCGGCGCGTTGCAGATCGAACCCTATTCCCTGGAGCGCATCGAGGTGCTCAAGGGCCCGGCATCGGTGCTGTATGGGCACAACCAGCCGGGCGGTATCGTCAATATGGTCAGCAAGCGCCCCAGCGAGGCCCCGGTGCGCCAGGTGGTACTCGAAGCCGGGACCTACGAGCACAAAAGCGCAGCCATCGACCTCAGTGGCCCACTGGATGACCAAGGCCAGTTCTTCTATCGCCTCACCGGGCGCCTCAAGGACGAGCAGGGCGAGATCGACTACTTTGAAAACCGCCGCCAATTCATTGCCCCAAGCCTGACCTGGCGGCCCAACGACGACACCAGCCTGACCTTGTTCGCCCAGTACCAGAAAGACAAGGGGGTGCCTGAAGCCCAAGGCCTGCCAGCCTCCGGGACGGTCTGGCGCAACCCCAACGGCAAGATCGACCGTGATGTGTTCATCGGCGAGCCGGGCGTCAACCAGTACAACCGCGAACAATTGGCCTTCGGCTACGAGCTGTCCCATCGCCTCAACGACACCTGGACCCTCAAGCAAAACGCGCGCTATGCCGAAGTGGACGACCGCTATGTGGCGCCGTTGCACGGCTACCGTTTTGTCGCCAACCCGGCCACCGGGGCCATGGATCAACGCTACCTGCAACGCTTCGGCGTGGACTGGAAGCAGAACAACAAAGTGATTGGCGTGGACAACATCGCCCAGGCCGAATTCACCACCGGCGAGTTCTCCCACACCCTGATCGTGGGCCTGGATTACTACCATTCCAACTCCAGGTTCCTTGGCCTCTATGACCGCAACCCGCCGATCATCGATCTGTTCAGCCCGGTCTACGGCCAGCCGCTGAACTTCGGCCAGCCCTATCGCTGGGACAACACCATCACCCAGACCGGCCTGTATGTGCAGGACCAGATCAAGTGGGACAAGTGGGCGCTGGTGCTGGGCGGGCGTTACGACTGGGCCAATGTGGTCAACAAGGTGCCGCTGAGCGGCGATCGCACCAGCAGCAAGGACCAGGCCTTCACCGGCCGTGCGGGCCTGGTGTACCTGTTCGATAACGGCCTGGCGCCGTTTATCAGTTACTCGGAATCCTTCCTGCCATTGTCCGGCACCGACGCCAATCAAAAACCTTTCGACCCCTCCACCGGCAACCAATACGAAGTCGGCGTGAAGTACCAGCCGCCCGGCCAGGAAAGTTTTGTGCAGGTCTCGGTCTACCAACTGGACCAGGAAAACATCCTGACCGCCATCCCGCTGACCAACTTCAGCAGCCAGAGCGGCGCCATGCGTTCGCGCGGCGTCGAGTTCGAAGCCAAGGCGGTGTTGAACGATGCCTGGGATGTGGTCGTTTCGGCGGCGCGCAACGACATCAAGTACACCCAGGACAACGAAGGCCGCGAAGGCCGCCACCCCGCGGGCATCTCACCGCTGACGGCAGCGTTGTGGGTCAACTACACCGTGATCGGCGACAGCCCCCTGGCCGGCCTCGGCGCAGGCCTGGGTGCGCGCTACGCCCGCAGCAGCTTTGGCGATTACTACGAAGGCGCGTTCAGCGTGCCGTCCTACACCGTCTACGATGCCAGCCTGAGCTACGATCTGGGCGCCTCGCCCCTCAAGCTCAAAGGCGTGAAGCTGGCGATGAACGTGCAGAACCTCGCCAACAAAACCTACGTGTCGCAGTGCACCAGTGACCTGGACTGCTACTACGGCGAAGGACGTACGGTGGTGTCGAGCCTGACCTACGACTGGTAAGACACAACCCCTGTAGGAGCCGGCAAGCCGGCTCCTACAGGTTGATCAGCCGGGATTCTGCAAAAACACCACGTACCCCCGAAACCACTCGCTCTCCTGCAAATACCCCGGTTCCTGCCACTCCCCGCCCTGGATCAGGCCGATCTTGAACGCCATCCCCAGCCGGTTCATCCGTGGCAGGTACGCTGCGTAATCCGGGATGCTATGGCGTCCCTGGTAGGTCTGCACCACCACTTCATCCACCACCCCCTTGAGCTGGGCGATGGCGGCCGGGTCGGCGTTGCTGCTCCAGTCCATCAGGCCGGTGATGCTCAGGCGCAGATCCTTTGGCAGGCGTTGGCGCAGGTCCTTGAGGAACTCGGCGTATTCGTGCAGGTATTGGGTGCGGGCGTCGAAGTCGATCTGGATACCTGCCACCGGGTTGCCGGCGGCCTTCCAGCGCTGCACTTGCCCCAGCAGTTTTGCGTAGACCGGCTCAGGCCAGCGCAGGGTGTGGGCGCGGTAGACGATCCACACCTGGCCCTGGCGGATGCGCGGCACGCTCATACCCTGGGCGATGAACTGCACGCCTCGCTCGGGATGGCGGCGGGTCGAGTTGATCTGGCCCTGGAGGATGTACAGAGTCTTGGCCTGCTTGAGCACCGGCTGCGGCGCGACGCCGCTCCACAGCCAGAAGGCTTCATAGTCACGGGCGTCGACCGCACCGAAGGCCGGGCTCGTCAGGACCAGCAGCGCGAGCCACAAACCTTTCATCGGCTTACCAGTAGTACTGCAGCGACTTGCCCCACTGCGTATCGGCAAACCCGCTTTTGAGCTGGCGGAACCAGCCCTTGCGCACGGCCTTGTCGACATCTTCGCCACCGCAGCTGTTATAGCCTGAAGGCGCATAGCAGTTGATCGCCCGGAACAGCGCATACGCCTTGTCGTCACGGGGCGCCTTGGGGTTGGCGATCACCTGTTGATAACCTTCGAGCCGCGAGAAGGTTTCACCGCTGAAGCCCGATGCCGTGCTGCCCAGGCTGCCGGCCGAGCGTGCTTCTTCCAGGGGCATGCTGTCCAGGCCGTTGCGCAGGATGAACTCACCCAGGCAGTTGAGGCCGTGTGGGTCTTTCGGGTCGTTCTGCAAGGTGCTGGCGGTTTGCGCGATGGTCGCACAGGTGTAGCCGGAGGCCGCCTTGTCGCCGCTCCAGCGGAACAACGTCAGCGCCTGGCCACCGTCGTATACATAGCCCAGGCTGGTGCCGATCTTGTCGGCGGCGGGGGAGGCCGGCAGTTGCTGCAAGTCTTCGGCAAAGGTCGCGAACTGGCTGCGCAGCAGGTCTTTGTAGAGCAACACAAATTGTGCGGTGCTGCGCTCCAGTGGGTCGCTGGCCTGGGTGATCTGCTGGCGCAGCAACTCGGGCCCGGCCACGCTGCGCAGCAGGATATAGCGCACTTGCTTGCTCTGGATCGGCGAGTCGGCAGCGAACACCTTGGCCAGTTGGCCGCTGCGTTCGTAGTTCATGGCCAGGGCCAACTCCAACTGATCGCGCTGCAAGGGCTGCCTGGCAAGCGGCAGCAGTTGCAGCCACAGCGCCTCTGCACCTTTCCAGTCCTGCCTGGCTTCCAGGGCCAGGCCGCGCAGCGTCTGCTGGCTGAACGCCAAGTAGTCCAGGCTCGCTGGCAGCGCTGGCGGCAGATGGTTCAACGCTTGCTCCGGCTGGTGCTCGACATACAGGGCAAACGCCGCCTGCAAGTAGTCGTACAGCGCCGGTTCATTGGCAAACGCGGCCTTCTGCCCGTCGAGGGTGGCGCGGGTCAGCTTGGGCGGGTTGTTGGCGCGCATCCACATCAGGTCGTTGACCGCCAGCAGCAGTGGGTTGCGGATGGTCTCGGCGTAGCGGGTCAGCAGCTTATTGTCGGTTTCTTCCACCAGCTCATCGATGGAAGCATTGCGCTCGGCATCAGTGGCCTCGGTCAGTTGCCAGGCGTAGTCATCGGCCAGCTTGCCCGCATCGCCTGCCAGCCAATGCACCCGGCGCAGCAGGCCGCGGGCGGAGGCGGCGTATTCACCCTGTGGATAAGTGTTCAGGTAGCTGAGGAAACGGTGCTCGGCTTCCTCCAAGGCAGGCTTATCCACAGCCTCGCGCTGGGGCAGTCCGTATTCGTCGAAGGCGTTTTCCTGGGCATGGTTGAGCGACGCGCGGGCGATCATGTACACCGCCGTTTCCTTCAGCCACGGCAGCGTGGTCAGGGTGACGGCGGCAAATCCGCGCTCGGCATGCGCAAAGCGCCCGCTGTAAAAGTCGGAGGCGGCGAGCAGGTAGGTGCTCAGTTCACGGCCCTGGGTGGATGCAATCAGCTGCGGCTCCAGCAGCACGTCGCCCTGCCAGTCGCAGGTGGTGAGCAATTTCAGGCGGGCATTGGCCAGCAGCACACGCTCATTCGCCGGCACATCGGCCTTGCTCACTTGGCGCGCAAAGTCGGTGGCACTCTGCACATTGTTACTACGGCAACGGCTGCCTTCGCCCCACAAAAACTGGTCGCCTGCCACCGCCGTGTCCTCGCGCTGGATGCCCAGCGACGCCAACAGTTGCGCAAGCTCCGCGCCTTGCTCCTCAGGCGCTTGCCCTGCGGGCGGGTGGGGCACCAGGCGGTACACCGGGAACGGCACCGGGCCGAAGCCCTGGGCCAGGTCATCTTCGCCCAGCGCATTGGGGGTCAGGGGCGCATTCTTTTTTGCCGCGAGCAACAGGCGCAGATTGGTCCGGCTGTCATTGCCGGGGCTCAGGAAAGGCATGTTGCTGCAGGCGGTCAGCGAATCCTGGGAGACGCGCCAGTCGGGGTAGCACGAGTCGTCGCCACTGGCCTGGGCCTGTAGGGATACGCCGGCACACAGTGCCAGGGTCAGGGATGACAGGAGACCGATGCGCATGAATTGTCCTTATTCCGGGAGTCCGTGAATGCCGCTGGGCGAAAGGCAAAGATGATAGCGTGAACATTGCAAAATGTTGCACCGATGGCGGCCAATCTGTGGGTTTTATCGGTCTAGACTGAGGGCAATCACCCAGTCTAGGAGTTGCCATGGAATCGCCTGTTCACAGCCTGCCGTCGTTGTTCAAACAGCTCGGGCTGCCTGATGACGCCGTCAGCATTGAGCGTTTTGTCGCCGTGCATTCACCGCTCAAGCCAGAGTTGAAACTCGAAGATGCGTTTTTCTGGACAGATAGCCAGAAGGTGTTTTTGCGCGAAGAAATTCTGGAGGATGCGGATTGGGCGCAAGTGGTGGAGGAGTTGAATGTGCTGCTGCGCCACGGGCGTCTGTAGGCGCGAGCTTGCTCGCGAAGGTCGTCAACGGTGAGGTGGGTACCCTGGGTCAACGCCGTGTCTTGGCGTTTTTCGCGAGCAAGTTCGCTCCTACAGGGGGCTGCCGCCGCCTACCTGTGAAATTGTATCAAAACTTGACGAGACTCCATTCCTCCAGCATATTGATAGTTAGCAAACTAACTGTATGCGAATGATCCCGTGCCCCGAACCCTCGAAACCCTTCATATGAGCCTTAGCAGCAGCATGGTGGCGGGCGCCCGTAACTGGCGCAAAATCTGCCAGACCACCCTGGTGAGCTACGGTATTTCCGAAGCCTGTGCGGTGCCTTTATTGATGATCGGCCGTCTCGGCGACGGCGTGCACCAAGTCAAGGTCGCCCAGGCCTCGGGGATGGAAAGCCCGTCCCTGGTGCGCCTGCTGGACCAACTGTGCAGCGCAGGCTATGTGTGCCGCGCCGAAGACCGGCACGACCGCCGCGCCAAGGCCTTGAGCCTGACCGAACGTGGCCGGGAGTTGGTGCAGGCTGTCGAAGCGCAACTGGTGCGCCTGCGCCGTGAAGTGCTGGCGGACATGGCGCCTGCCGATCTGGAAGCGGCGCTGCGGGTGCTGCGCGCTTTTGAAGACGCCAGCCAGCCACCGTTGGTCGTGGCTCCTTGAACGGATTTTTTACCGGCATGCCGCCGGCCCGGGATTGGTTCTACGGCGTGCGTACATTCGCCGCCTCGATGATCGCCCTGTATATCGCCATGCTGATGCAAATGCCGCGTCCGTATTGGGCGATGGCCACGGTGTATATCGTTTCCAGCCCGTTTGTCGGGCCCACCAGTTCCAAGGCCTTGTACCGAGCCATCGGCACCTTTCTCGGGGCGATGGCGGCGGTGTTCTTCGTGCCGATGTTTGTGCAGACGCCTTTCCTGCTGGTGGTGGTGATTGCGCTGTGGACCGGCATTCTGCTGTTTCTGTCCCTGCATTTGCGTACCGCCAACAGCTACGCCTTGATGCTGGCGGGCTACACCTTGCCCCTGATCGCCTTGCCGGTGGTGGATAACCCCCTGGCGGTGTGGGATGTGGCCGAGGCGCGTACCGAAGAAATCTTCCTTGGCATCGCAGTGGCGGCGGTGGTCGGCGCCATGTTCTGGCCACGGCGCCTGGCGCCGGTGTTCGATGATTCGGTGCGCAAATGGTTTGCCGACGCGACGGTCTACAGCCAGCGCTTCCTCACACGCAACGTGCAGCCCGAAGAAGTCAGCAGCCTGCGCGGCGGCATGGTTGCGACCTTCAACACCCTGGAGTTGATGATCGGCCAACTGCCCCATGAAGGCGCGCGGCCGCAAACGGTGCGCAACACCAAGGAGCTGCGCGGGCGCATGATTCATCTGCTGCCGGTGGTGGATGCCCTGGACGACGCACTGTATGCCCTGGAGCGCCGTACCCCGGAGTTGGTCGGCCAGTTCGCGCCGCTGCTGGCGGCCACCACCGAGTGGCTGCAAAGCACCACCCACGAGGCGCCGGTGCAGCGCTGGCGGGCGCTGCGTGACCAGCTCGAGGCCCTGCAGCCCGACGCCGAGGCCCTGGACGACCGTCATCAACTGCTGTTTTCCAACGCGCTGTATCGCCTGGGCGAGTGGATCGACCTCTGGCAAGACTGCCGCAGCCTGCAAGCCGCCATCCACAGTGAAAGCCAGGCCCCATGGCGTGCGGTCTATCGTCATTGGCGCCTGGGCCGGCTGACGCCGTTCCTTGATCGTGGCCTGATGCTCTACTCGGCGTTTTCCACGGTCAGCGCCATCATTGTCGCCTCGGTATTGTGGATTCTGCTGGGCTGGACCGATGGCGGCAGCGCGGTGATCCTGGCTGCGGTGGCGTGCAGTTTCTTCGCGTCGATGGACGACCCCGCGCCGCAGATCTACCGGTTCTTTTTCTGGACCGCGATGTCGGTGCTCTTCGCCAGCCTCTATCTGTTCCTGATCCTGCCCAATCTGCATGATTTCCCGATGCTGGTACTGGCTTTCGCTGTGCCCTTTATCTGGGTTGGCACCCTGACGGTGCAACCGCGCTTTTACCTGGGCATGCTGCTGACGATCGTCAACACCTCGTCCTTTATCAGCATCCAGGGTGCCTACGACGCGGACTTCTTGAGCTTCGCCAATTCCAACCTCGCCGGCCCCGTGGGCTTGTTGTTCGCCTTTATCTGGACCCTGATCGCACGGCCCTTCGGCGCTGAATTGGCGGCCAAGCGCCTGACCCGTTTCAGCTGGCGCGATATCGTCGGCCTCACGCAGCCGGCCACTCTGGCCGAGCACCGGCGCCTGGGCGTGCAGATGCTCGACCGCCTGATGCAGCACCTGCCGCGCCTGGCCATGACCGGCCAGGACACCGGCGTCGCCCTGCGCGAACTGCGCGTGGTGCTGAACCTGCTCGACCTGCTGGCCTACGCGCCACGCGTGCTGGGGGTGCCACGGGTGTTGCTCGACCAGGTGGTGGCCGAGGTAGGCGAGTACTTCAAGGCATGCCTGAAGGCCGGTGAACGCTTGCCGGCCCCCAGCGGCCTGCTGATGACCCTGGACCGCACCCGCCGTGCCCTCAATGGCCAGGGCCTGCAAGGCGAGGGCGAAACCCGCCTGCACCTGCTGCACGCCCTCAGTGGTTTGCGCCTGGCGCTGTTGCCCGGTGTGGAGTTTGTCGGCACCGGCGAGCTGGATGCGCCGTTACCCGATGGAGCGCCTCTATGATCGGTGACCTGGATATCAGCGGGGTATTCCTGCCTACGTTGCTGGTGCTGATGGGCATTACGTATGGCCTTTACCTGGTGGTGCACGGGCTGTTGACCCGCGTCCACTTCTATCGCCTGGTCTGGCACCGGGCATTATTCAATGTGGCTCTCTACGCGCTGTTGCTTGGCGCTGTGGACTCACTCAGTCGATACCTGATGACATGAAAAAACCTTTTTTGACGATTGGCCGCGTGGTCCTGACGTTACTGGTAGTGACCTTCGCCTGCGTCGTGGTCTGGCGCATGGTGATGTACTACATGTTTGCTCCCTGGACCCGCGATGGGCATATCCGCGCGGACATCGTGCAGATCGCCCCGGACGTGTCCGGGCTGATCCAGCAAGTGGACGTGCGCGACAACCAGTTGGTGACCCGTGGCCAGGTGCTGTTTTCGGTGGACCAGGACCGCTTCAAGCTCGCCCTGCGCCAGGCTCAGGCCGCCGTCGCCGACCGCCAGGAAACCCTGGCCCAGGCCCAGCGTGAAGCCAGGCGCAACCGCGGCCTGGGCAACCTGGTGGCCAGCGAGCAACTGGAAGAAAGCCAGTCCCGCGTGGCCCGCGCCCAGTCGGCCCTGGCCCAAGCCCAGGTGACCGTGGACAGCGCCCAGCTCAACCTTGACCGCTCGGTGGTGCGCAGCCCGGTGGACGGCTACGTCAACGACCGTGCGCCCCGCACCCAGGAGTTCGTGACCGCCGGGCGCCCGGTGCTGTCGGTGGTGGACAGCAATTCCTTCCATATCGACGGTTATTTTGAAGAGACCAAGCTGGACGGCATTCATGTCGGCCAAAGCGTCGATATCCGTGTGATTGGCGATAACGCGCGCTTGCGCGGGCATGTACAGAGCATCGTCGCCGGGATCGAAGACCGCGACCGCACCAGCGGCTCCAACCTGCTGCCCAACGTCAACCCGGCGTTCAGCTGGGTGCGCCTGGCCCAGCGGATTCCGGTGCGCATTGCGTTTGACGATGTGCCGGCGGATTTCCGCATGATTGCCGGGCGCACGGCCACCGTGTCGATCATCGATGACCAGCCAACAGCCGGAGGCCAGCCATGAGGCAACTGCTGGCGACTGCCGGGCTTGGGCTGCTGTTGTCGGCCTGTCAGGTGGTGGGCCCGGATTACCAGTTGCCCGACGCAGCGGCGGTCAACCGTGGCGACCTGCAAGGCCGGCTGGCCGGGCAGGGCAATAATGTGGTCTCGGCCCCGGTACCCGCCGACTGGTGGAAGCTGTACCAGGACCCACGCCTGGATGAACTGGTGCGCCAGGCCATGGCCTCCAACACCGATTTGCGCGTGGCGGCGGCCAACCTGCAGCGGGCGCGCTTCCAGGTGCAGGAAGCGCAATCGGCGGGCGGTTGGAGCGGCGGGGTCAAGCTCGGCGCCCAGCGTTTGCAGGAGTCCGGCGAGGCCTTCCTGCTGGCGGATAAGGTGCCAGTGGCCAATGTCGCGGATATCGGCATCACCACCTCCTATCAGTTCGACCTGTTCGGCACCTTGCAGCGCGGTATCGAAGGTGCCCAGGCCAATGCCGACGCGACCCAGGCTGCCGTCGATACCGCCCGCATCACCCTGGTGGCGGATGTGGTGCGCTCCTATACCCAGGTCTGTGCGGCCAACGAAGAACTGCACATCGCCCGCCAGTCCCTCGACCTGCAAGCCCAGAGCACCCGCCTGACCCAACGCCTGCGCGATGCCGGGCGCGGTGATGAAACCCAGGTCACCCGTTCGCAAACCCAGTTCAAGTCCCTGCGCGCCGAACTGCCGCGTTTTGAGGCGGCGCGCCAGGCCGGCTTGTTCCGTCTGTCGATGCTGCTGGCCAAGCCCCTGGAGCAATTGCCGGCCGGCACTCGCGAGTGCGCCGAGTTGCCGCATATCGCCCAGTTGCTGCCGGTGGGTGACGGCGCAACCCTGCTCAAGCGCCGCCCGGATGTGCGCCAGGCCGAACGCCGGCTGGCGGCGGCGACCGCAGGCATTGGCGTGGCCACGGGCGAGCTGTACCCCGATATCAGCATCGGCGCCTCCATCGGCACCGTGGGCATTATCGACAACCTGGGCAAACCGGCCACCAACCGCTGGGGTTTTGGCCCGTTGCTGAGCTGGACGGTGCCGTCCAACGGCTCGCGCGCACGCATTCACGAAGCCGAGGCCGCGACCCAGGGCGCCTTGGCGCACTTTGACGGAGTGGTGCTCAACGCCATCCGTGAGACCCAGACCGGGCTGGCGCAATACACCGCGCAACTGCAGCGCCGCGATGCCCTGGCCGAGGCCGAGCAGTCGGCGCAACAGGCCGCTGACCAGACGCACCGCTTCTTCCAGGCCGGCCGCGAGTCGTTCCTCGCCGACCTGCAAGCCTCCCGCACCTACACCGATATGCGTGGGCAACTGGCCCAGGCCAACACCCAGGTGGCCATGAGCCAGATCGACCTGTTCCTGGCCCTGGGTGGCGGCTGGGAAAGCGGACGAACGCACGGTGCAGAACCCGGCAAACCCTGAGGCGATTGCTATGCTTTGATCAGACGGGCCCGCGTGATGGCCCGCTGATCACTGCCTGCGTTGCTCATGGGGATTCCAATAATGAAAAACCCTTATGCTCCCGCTTTCTGGTGCGTGCTCTTCGCACTGGTGTTGTTATCGGCGACTTACTTCTATGGCGTCATGCTGGCCCATCAACTCGATAAGGCCATGGTGTTCCTCGACAGCGCGTGCGCGCTGATCGCTGCGTTATCCGTGGGTATGGTCGCCTGGGCGTCTTACCAGGGCCAGCGCACCCAGAAAAAAATCCTCGAACAAGGCAAGACGCGGGTAGCGATCTGGGACACCAAGGTTGCCCTGCGCCGGGTCGAAACCGTGTTCGACCGCTATTTCTGGGGCAGCTACTGGCAACCCGGGCGTACGTTCCAGGAAGTCATGGGCGAACTGACCGGCACCCCGCTCGAAAAAAGCCTCGAAGCCTTGAAGCAGCAATGCGTGGTACTCGACCGACAAGTGGCCGAAGGGCGGCACTGGCTGAACAATGCCCGGGAGCTGTCCGACGTCGCCACCGCCATGGCCCGTGAGCGCTACCAACTGGACTTCTACGATCCCAAGGCCGACACGCCCGGCAATGCGGTGATCCATCGCGAGTTTGAAGTGTTGGTATACACCTGGACCGCGCGGTTGAAGAGCTTCGACCATCAACTCGACGAGATCGAGACCGAGTATTCCTGACCCCACCGTGGGGCTTCATCACCGGCAAGCCGGCGATAGCCGTCAACGATAACGCGGCTTGCCTGAATGACCACGGCGCCCTGGTGTTTTTCGCCGGCAGGGGGCGTGTTATTACCGGGCATTGCGTCCTGCCCCCCCGCCAGTGCTAACCTTGCCCGGTTTTCGGCGGGCTTGAGCCGGCGCCCCACTTCGGGGGTCAGGGAAGACAGCCCACTTCGCACAGGATTGGATCAGGACACTTCATGAATAAATCAGCCGTTGTACTCTTGGGTTTTGTTGCCGCCGTCGGCGTGGTCAGTGCCGGCGGTGCCTGGTACACCGGCAGCCAGTTGGAAGGGGTGCTGAAAACCACGATCGAAGACGCCAACAAGGAGATGGAGCGCTCCCTGGCCGGCGTTGATGGCCGTATGACCCTGGAGATGGTCTCCCTGGATCGCGGCTGGTTCAGCAGCGTCGGCCACTTCCGCCTCAAGGCCGAAGGTGCGGCGTTCGGTGAGCAGTTCAAAGACAGCGAGCTGCTGTTTGTCGACCGTATCGAACACGGCCCGCTGCCCGTCTCGCGCCTGGTCACCCTGAAGTGGTGGCCGGTGCTGGCTACCAGCCATCTGGCACTTGAGAAAAACCCGACCACCGAAAAATGGTTCGCCGCCACAAAGGATGTTTCTCCGGTCAAGGGCGTGGCCAATATCGGCTTCAACCGCTCGGTCAACGGCAACCTGGAGTTGCTGCCCCTGGAGTACAAGGACGCCACCACCAGCGTCAACTTCTCTGGCCTGAAACTGGACTACTTCAATACCGCCAAGGGTGAAGAAATCAAGGTCAATGGCTACATGGACGCCCTCAAGCTGGACCTCGCCGGCCCGGATGGCGCACCGTTCCAGGCGCAACTCAATGGCCTGACCGTAGCCAGCAACCTGTCCAAGAGCAGTTTCGGCTTCTATGTCGGCCAGAACACCATTGAACTGAGCAGCACCCAGTTCACCTTCGGCCCGCAGCAAGCGGTGCTGACGGTCAAAGGCTTCGAGCAGAAAGACAGCAGCCAGACCAAGGACAACAACCTCGGCGGCCGCGTCGATTACACAATCGCCGAGATCGGTTACCAGGGTAAACCTGTAGGTTCGGCGGCCATGGCCGTGAGCATGAAGAACATCGACGTACCGGCGGCGATGGTGCTGACCAAGCTGTATCAGGACAAGATGCAACCGGTGCAGGCCGCCCAGGCTGCCGGCCAACCGATTCCGGAACTGCAACTGAGCGAAGCCGAGCAAGCGCTGGCCCAGGCCAATGTCGACCTGCTGCTGGCCGCCAAGCCGCAAGTGGCCCTGGAAAACCTGTCCCTCAAGACCGCCAATGGCGAAAGCCGCTTCAACCTGGTGGTGGACCTGACCAAGCCGTCCACCATGGAGCTGCCACCGGTTGAACTGGCCAAGCAGATGATCACGCTGCTGGATGCCAACCTGACCCTGTCCAAGCCGATGATCTCTGACGTTGCGGCCTTGCAGGCGCAGATCGATGGCGTGACCGACCCGAAAGCCATCGAGCAGCAATCCCAGATGGCCAGCGAGATGATCAGCGGCATGGCGGTTGGTACGCAACTGGCGACCCTGGAAGGCAACGACATCCTGGCCAAGCTGCACTACGCCAACAATGAAGTGACCTTCAATGGCCAGAAAATGACCGTCGAGCAGTTTATCGGTGGCGTACTGGGCAAACTGGGTGCGGTCAGCGGCGCGCAGTAAGCCCTTGTAGGCCAACACCGAAGCAAAAATGTGGGAGCGGGCTTGCTCGCGAATGCGGTGTATCAGTCAACATAGCCATGACTGACCCACCGCATTCGCGAGCAAGCCCGCTCCTACATCTGATCGCCATTGGTTTGTAGGACGATTCTGAACAATTGTCCTGATTTACCCTATTCCCTAACCCTCTCAGGGATATTGCGCCCCAGGAAAGCTAGTCCGGGTCATCAGACACCGGCGGCCTGATGCGCGTTGTACAGGCGATATCGCTACAGCTTTCCGTGTAAGGAAGCTGACGACATGCTGCACAACCTCTCTCCCACTGGCCCTGGCCGATTGCGTCTACTGATCGGCGCCGCGCTGTTACTGCCGACCCTGGCCGTGGCCGATGCTGCCTATGACTCCCTGATTCGCCAGGCCCGCACCGGCAATTACACCCCGGCGCTGAACCTGCTGCGCCAATTGCCTGCCGAACGCCAGACTTCTGGCCAGGTCAGCGACCACCTGCTGATTGCCAGTTGGGCGCGCCAGGATGAAGAAGTACTCAAGGTCTATGAAACCCAGGGGCGCCAGCGCCAACTGACGACGCAAGCGTTGGCCACCGTGGCCCGCACTTATCGCGATCAACAGCGCTGGGCGAGCGCCGAGGCGGTGTATCGCCAGGCGTTGCAGCGTGAGCCGAACAACCCGGATCTGCAACTGGGCCTGGCCCTGACCCTGGCCGATGGCGGCAAAACCGCCGAAGCCGTACAGCGTGCCCGATCCCTGGTGGCGGCCAAGCCTGAGGATGTCCAGCGCCGCATGGCCCTGGGCTACGCGTTGTCCCGGGCCGGGCAGCCGTTTGATTCGCTGTTCGAGTTCGACCAGGCGTTTATCCGCGCCGGCAACCAGCCCGATGTCGTGCGCGAATACCTGATCGCCCTGCAACGAGCCCGTATGCCGGAACCGGCCCTGCGCCTGAGCGCACGCCACCCTGGCCTGCTGGACCCGGTGACCCAGCGCCACCTGGAAGGCGACCTGGCCGCCGAACGTGTGCGCATGGCCGAACTCGCCACCCGTAGCGAGCGCGAACGCTTTGTGATCGCCGATCGCGCCCTCGACAATTACGACCAACTGCTCGCTACCTGGACCCCGGACGCCAGCGCCCATGACGATGTGGTGCGCTGGCGCATCGACCGCCTGGGCGCGCTCAAGGCCCGGGCGCGCACCGCCGAGGTGGTGCACGACTACGAAGCCCTGCACGCCGAGGGCGTACAGTTCCCCACCTACGCCCTGCGCTGGGTGGCCGCCGCCTACCTCGACCAGCGCCAGCCCGAGAAGGCTGCGCCGCTGTATCGTCAGGCCTTGACGGCAGCAGATGCCGACCCCGACATGCACGTTGAAGACAGCACCGCACTGTTCTACGCGCTGCTGGAAAACGACCAGGCCAACGAGGCCCGTGCCGTTGCCGAGCAACTGGCAAGCACGCAAAAACCACGGGTTGAACTCAAGGGCCTGGCGGTCGGCAACCCCAACGACGCCTGGATGGACGCGCAACAACTGGCGGCCCAGGCTGCCACTTATGGCGCCGACCTGCCGGCCAGCGAAAAGGGCCTGGATACCCTGGTGCGCCAGGCCCCGGGCAACATTAGCCTGCGCGTGGCCCAGGCCGATATGTTCCGCGCCCGCGACTGGCCGCGCCGGGCCGAATATGCCCTCAAGGACACCGAAGTCCAGGCCCCACGGGACATCAGCCTGGAAGTCTCCCAAGGCTACACCGCCCTGGATCTGCAGGAGTGGCGCCAGCTGGACGCCCTCACCGACGACGTAGTCGCCCGCGCCCCGGAAAATCGCCAGGTAGAGCGCCTCAAGCGCCTGCGTGAGGTCCACGACATGGCCGAACTGCGGGTCGAAGCCTACACCGGCAAAAGCTACGGTGGCGGCGGTGCGGTGTCCGGCAGCAAGGACTGGGGCATTGAAACCTTGCTCTACAGCCCGCCCATCGATGAAGACTGGCGGGTGTTTGGTGGTATCGGCTACGCCACCGCCGACTTTGAAGAAGGGACCGGTCAGCACCGCTGGCAGCGCCTGGGCGTGGAGCGGCGTACCCGCGACATGACCCTGGAGGCCGAAGTCTCCAATCATTCCTACGGTTCGGGCACCAAACAAGGCGCGCGCCTGGCGATTGCCCGGGATATCAACGACCACTGGCAATACGGCGGCAGTCTTGATTACCTCGCGGCCAGCACACCACTGCGCGCCCTCAACGCCGACATCACCGCCAATGGCGGCAGCGGCTTTATCCGCTGGCGCGCCAACGAAAGCCGTGAATGGAGGCTGGCCCTCAGCCCGTCCCATTTCAGCGACGGCAACAACCGCGTCGAAGCGCTGCTCACGGGGCGTGAAGGCGTTTACAGCACGCCTGGGGTGCAAGTGGACCTGGGCCTGGAAGTCGGTGCCAGCCGCAACAGCAAGGAAAACACGCCGTACTTCAACCCCCGCTCGGACTTCAGCGTGCTGCCCACGGTGAACGTCAACCATGTGCTCTATCACCGCTACGAGACCCAGTGGAGTCAGCAGTTCCAGGCCGGTGCGGGCACTTACAGCCAGCGCGATTATTCCACCGGTGCCGTCGGTTTGCTCAGCTACGGCCAGCGCTATCGCTGGAACGATGTGCTGGAAACCGGCGCCAACCTGAGCTGGATCAACCGACCTTATGACGGTGAGCGCGAAAGCGATGTGCGCCTGATCGTCGACCTCACCTACCGCTTCTAGAAGAGTCCGATCATGACCATTGTTTCCCGTTGCCTATTGGCCCTGGGCTTTTTGCTGAGCAGCGCCTGCGCCCAGCAAGCCGCGCCTTACACGCCCCCGGCCGAGCGGCTCAAGGCTGCCAGTGAGGCGCCCTGGCCGAAAAACCACTTCCTGGGGATTGCCTATCACGACGTCGAGGATCGCGACCCCGACCAGGCGGTGGTGGCGGTGCGTACTGAACGTTTGATCGAGCAACTGGCGTGGCTGCGGGAAAACGGCTACCAGCCGGTGTCGGTCGATCAGATCCTTGCCGCCCGTGCAGGCGGCCCAGCGTTGCCCCCCAAGGCAATCATGCTGAGCTTCGATGATGGCTATTCAAGCTTCTACACCCGCGTCATGCCGATCCTGCGGGCTTACCGCTGGCCGGCGCTGCTGGCGCCGGTGGGCACTTGGGTCGATACACCGCTCAACCAACCGGTGGACTTTGCCGGCACGCCGCGTGCCCGTGGCGATTTCCTGACCTGGCAACAAGTGCGCGAGGTGGCGCAGTCGGGCCTGGTGGAAATCGCCGCCCACACCGATGCCAATCACAAGGGCGTGCTGGCCAATCCCCAGGGCAACCTGCAACCGGCAGCCACCACCCGTCGCTACGACCCGGCCACCGGGCGCTATGAAACCGAAGCGCAGTTCCAGGCGCGCATGCGTGCTGACGTCACGGCCATCTCCAACAAGATCCGTGCCGTGACCGGCAAGGCTCCGCGTGTGTGGGTATGGCCTTACGGTGCCGCGGATGGCACCTCGTTGGCCGTGGTCGGCGAACAGGGCTACCAGATGGCCCTGACCCTGGAAGACGGCCTCGACAGCCTCGGCAACCTGATGAGCAGCCCACGTTTTCTGGTGGCCTCCGACCCGGATGGCGAGCACTTTGCCAACAGCCTGGTCGCGGTGCAGGAGCAACCGCCGATGCGCGTGCTGCATGTGGACCTGGATTATGTCTACGACGAGGACAAGGCCCAGGAGGCGCGCAACCTCGACAAGCTGGTGCAGCGCGTGGTGGACATGGGCGCCAACACCGTATTCCTGCAAGCCTTCGCCGACCCCAAGGGCGACGGCCTGGTGCATTCGCTGTACTTTCCCAATCGCCACCTGCCCATGCGCGCCGACCTGTTCAACCGTGTCAGTTGGCAGTTGAAAACCCGTGGTCACGCCAAGGTCTTCGCCTGGATGCCGGTGCTCAGTTTCGCCCTGGATCCCAAGCTGGCGCGGGTTACCCGTTGGGACCCTGAAACCGGCAAGGCGGCGATTGATCCGGACCAATACCAGCGCCTGTCACCGTTCGATCCCCAGGTGCGCACGATCATCGGTGAGATCTACCAGGACCTGGCCCGCACCAGCGCCATCGACGGTGTGCTGTTCCACGACGATGCGGTGCTGTCGGACTTTGAAGACGCCAGCCCCCAAGCCCTGAAAACCTACGCCGCCCACGGTTTGCCGGGCAGCCTCCAGGCCCTGCGTGCCGACCCTGAAGTGATGCAGCGCTGGACCCGCTTCAAGAGCCGCTACCTGATCGACTTCACCGATGAGTTGACCGCCAAGGTCCGCGTCCTGCGTGGGCCAGAGGTGCAGACCGCACGCAATATCTTCGCCGAGCCGATGCTCAACCCGGCCAGCGAAGCCTGGTTCGCGCAGAACCTCGACGACTTCCTGCAACGCTACGACTGGACCGCCCCCATGGCCATGCCGCTGATGGAAGGGCAGGCCCCGCAGAACGCCAATGCCTGGCTGGAAAAGCTGGTGGCCACGGTCAAGGCGCGGCCCGGCGCGATGCAGCGCACGGTCTTTGAGCTGCAGGCCAAGGACTGGCGCACCGCTGCCGCGCCGGACCTTTCCGGCGCGCAAATGGCCGAGTGGATGGGCGTGCTCAAGCGCCAGGGCGCCAACAGTTTTGGCTACTACCCCGACAACTTCCTGGAGAATTCGCCGGATCTGAACACCGTGCGTCCGGCCCTTTCCAACCAGTGGAACCCTTGACTCATGTTCGACAGAATCCTTGCTCTTCTCGTATTGGCACTGGTGTTGGGTGTGCCCCTGGGCCTGATCTTCCTGGTCACCGGGCAGTTCCTGATGGACTTTGTGTTTTTCTATCCGCTGTTCATGTCCGGGCTGTGGATCGCCGGTGGCGTGTACTTCTGGCTGCACTGGGAACGGCACTGGCCGTGGGCCGATGACACCCCGGCACCGGTGCTCAAGGGCGAGCCGCTGATCTCGATCCTGATCCCCTGCTACAACGAAGGCGACAACGCCGCCGAGACCATCGGTGCGGCGCTGGCCCAGCGTTATCGCAACCTGGAAGTGATCGCGATCAACGACGGCTCCAGCGACAACACTGCCGAGGTGCTCGATGCCCTGGCGCTACGCGAGCCGCGCCTGCGGGTGCTGCACCTGGCGCAAAACCAGGGCAAGGCCGTGGCCTTGCGCATGGGCGCTGTGGCGGCGCATAGCGAATACCTGGTGTGCATCGACGGCGACGCCTTGCTCGACCGCAATGCGGCGGCCTATCTGGTGGCGCCGATGCTCGACAACCCACGGCTGGGGGCGGTCACCGGCAACCCACGGATCCGCACGCGCTCGACGTTGATCGGCCGGGTGCAGGTGGGTGAGTTCTCTTCGATCATCGGTTTGATCAAGCGTACCCAGCGGGTCTTCGGGCGGATCTTCACCGTGTCCGGCGTGGTCGTTGCGTTTCGGCGGGCGGCCCTGGACCGGGTCGATTACTGGAGCACCGACATGATCACCGAAGACATCGACGTCAGCTGGAAGCTGCAGCTGGACCACTGGAGCATCTTCTACGAGCCCCGCGCACTGTGCTGGATCCTCATGCCGGAAACCCTCGGCGGCCTGTGGAAGCAGCGCCTGCGCTGGGCCCAGGGCGGCGCCGAAGTGTTGTTCAAGAACATCCGCGGGATCTGGCAATGGCGCCACCGTTACCTGTGGCCGCTGCTGTTCGAGTACTGCCTGTCCACCGGCTGGGCCTTCACCTTCCTGCTGTCGGTGATTTTCTGGGGCGTGGGCAAGGTTGTGCCGTTGCCCGAGGCGATTGCCGTCGACTCGCTGATGCCGCCGGCCTTCACCGGCTTGCTGTTGGCGGTGGTGTGCCTGGTGCAGTTCGCCGTCAGCATCATGATTGACCGGCGCTACGAGCGCGGCCTGTGGAAGACCCTGTTCTGGACTGTCTGGTACCCGCTGGTGTTCTGGCTGGTGAGCCTGTTCACCACCCTGGTCAGCTTTCCCAAAGTCCTGTTCCGCCAACATCAGAAACGCGCGCGCTGGGTCAGCCCGGATCGCGGCATCAAGGCACCTGCCAAGGAAGTGAACCCATGAACCTGATCCGCACCCCCCAGCGACCTGTGATGCAGGCCATCGATATCTTCCTGACCCTGCTGGCCTGGGCCGGGCTGGTGATCCTGCTGGTGCGCGGCCTGGTGCCGATGCTCGACAGCAATGGCGGCCCACGTATCGAAGCGCCGATCTTTGCGGCGCTGAACACCTTGCAGATCTACCTGTGGATCGCCTTGTTCAACGCGCTGCTGCTGATCGGCTGGGCGCGTTATCAACAGCGGCGCGGCAAGCAGTTTGCCCAGCGGCGTGCAGCGACCAAGGCGTTGAGTGACCACGGTCTAAGCGAGAGTTTCCGGCTGGCGGCGGGGGAGCTTGAGAAACTGCGCCGGCCAGGGGTGTTGGTGATTCATAACGATCATGAGGGCGGAGTGCAGGCGGTGACGGCGCCTCATGCCCGCGAGGTGCGGCGGCCAGGGTTGAAGCTGGTGGCAGGGCAGGAAAGGTAGGGGAGTAGGAAAGGCTGACACTATTTGAAGGAAATTTCTTAAAACTTTTAAGAAATTTCCCATTCATATCATTCAGCCATCCCATGACAATCACCACGTTTTCTTGCCGTTACAGCTGTCCTGAGATGACGATTAATAAGTAACTTCTTACTAATCAATAAGTTAGTTGAGGTTTTGCCTCAAGGTTTTGCGCTCAAGCAATCTTCTTGGGTTGTCACAGGTTCCGTGCTGGGTTCACGGCCTTTTGTTTTCGATGGATCGAATATGCCTTCATTAGCAACCTGGACTCGGCTGCGGCTGAGTATCTGCCTTTTGATAAGCCTGGGGGCCAGCGGCGTGCTGGCGGCTACCACGCCAGGCGATCAAGACCTGATCCGTGACCGGCAAAATCGCTTGCTGGAAGAACAGCAACGACGCCTCGAAGAACTCAAGAGCCTGCCCGGTAAATCGGCGGGGCCGGCTGCTTCTGTTGCGCCGGTGGATGCCCGTTGCTTCCCCATCAAAGACATCGCACTCAAAGGCGCCGACAGCCTGCCCGCCTCCGATCGCGAGCGTTTGCTCAAGCCTTACATCGGCCAATGCCTGGGCGTCTCACAGCTCAATGCCGTGCTCAAGGCGATCACCGACTACTACATCGACCAAGGCATGGTCACCAGCCGCGCCTATCTGCCACAACAGGACCTGTCCACCGGGCACCTGCAAGTGTGGGTGGTGGAGGGCAAGCTCGAAGGTTTGAAAGGCGCGGCCAACAGCAAGCTGTCAGATCGCGAGCTGGCCATGGCCTTCCCCGGCAAAAACGGCGATTTGCTCAACCTGCGGGAAATCGAGCAGGCCATCGACCAGCTCAACCGCTTGCCATCGAACCAGGCACAAATGGAACTGGCCCCCGGTGATGCGGTGGGCGGCAGTACGGTACTGGTGAAAAACACCCCGCAAAAGCCCTGGCGCGCCAGCCTGTCGCGCAATAACGACGGGCAGAAAAGCTCCGGTGAGCAGCAGTGGGGCGCCGGGCTTGAATGGGACAGCCCGCTGGGGCTGGCGGATCAGCTGATTTTGCGCGGCGGTCACGACGCCGTTAGCGATCATCAGAAAACCTCGAAAAACGCCATGCTGTATTACAACGTGCCGTGGGGCTGGTGGAACTTCAACTACAGCTACAACCAGAGCGATAACCGCTCGCTGATCCAGGGCGACGGTTTTGACTTCAAGCAAACCGGCGACAGCCAGAACCATCAACTGCGCGCCGAGCGGGTGGTACACCGTGATGCCCTGAGCAAAACCTCGCTCAGTGTTGGCCTGGCTCATCTGCGTACCAACAACTACATCGAAGGCAGCCGCCTGGATGTCAGCAGTCATCGCCTCAGCGAACTGCAATGGGGCCTCAACCACGGGCGGCGGGTCGGCAGCGCCTACGTCAACATGGACTTGGGCATGCAAAGCGGTATCGGCTTGCTCGATGCCCAGGCCGAAAATGAACGCGACCGTTTCGGCAATCGGCAGGCCAATGCCCGCTACCGCAAATACACCGCCACCGTCAGCTACCTGCAACCGTTCACGCTGTGGGGCGAGTCGTTCAGCTTCACCAGCCTGGCCACCGGGCAGCGCAGTGAAGACATCTTGTTCAGCCCGCAGCGCATGAGCCTCGGTGGTTCAGCCTCGATACGGGGTTTCAAGGATCAGCAATTGACCGGCGACAGCGGCGGCTACTGGCGCAACGACCTGCGCTGGGCGCGCCCGGTGCTGGTGGACTGGCTGCGCCCGGCCTTTGGCGAATACGGCGTCAGCCTGGGCTACGACCAGGGCGTGATCCGCAACGACCGCTACAACCGCGAAGTACATGGCCGTGTCTCCAGCAACTCCGTGGAATTGTTCGCCCGCGGCAAGCATGTCAGCACCAGCGTGACCTTTGCCCATTCCTTGGAACGCCCGGCAGCCATGAGCGAGCGCGAAGCGCCGATCTACTTCCGGATGGATTTCTACCTGTAATTCAACGCCCAGCCGCATCGAGAATTTGACATGGACGCCCGCCAATTTGCCTTCCTTGCCCGCCAACCGTCTTCGGCCTTGAAGCGCCGCGACACCTTCTGTGGTGTGCCCAAGAGTGGCCTGGCGCTGATCCTGGCCAATGCGCTGTTCTGGCAGCCGCTGTTGGTCCAGGCCGACGGCATTGTGGTCAGCGGCCCCGGCACCACGGTGGGCGCGGCGGGCAATGGCGTACCGGTGGTGAACATCGCCACGCCCAATGGCAGCGGCCTGTCCCACAACCAGTTCAAGGA
>Ga0180008_1000743_pt1 | contig 24215 bp, 41 predicted proteins | sample MM_PW_MetaG_FD_121121 | JGI IMG/M metagenome (GOLD analysis project Ga0180008, IMG submission 121121) | Groundwater microbial communities from the Aspo Hard Rock Laboratory (HRL) deep subsurface site, Sweden - MM_PW_MetaG | ecosystem: Environmental > Aquatic > Deep subsurface > Groundwater...
CTAAAGGAGAATGGGAGGTTCAAAAAATGTTTCCTGAATCATATAGCTATATGATTCAAGATAACAGTGGTAAGCAGATTTGTGGAATCTGGTTAGGTAATACTGCTTCAAGGGAAATCCCCAAAATAGAACATAAAGCTAATGCCCACTTGATAGCAGCAGCTCCCAATATGTACGAAACTGGCTTACAGCTACTTGATGTCATGTGCCAACTTTGTAGACGATTAAACCCACAACATAGAATTTGCCAATCTTGTGAAGAAATAGAAGAATATCGTAAGGCATTTGCCAAAGCGGAAGGTAAAAGATGATACACTGGGCATATCTGATACTGGCTTTTGCACTAGGCTTCTTATCCTGTTATATCATCTTTATCAGGAGCCTAAAAAATATTCTTAAGGATTTCCCAGAGGATTAAGGAGGGCAAATAGATGGAAGCACAATATGATACGGGAGGCATTAAAAAAGAGGAGAATATCCTTGCAGAGAGCAGCAAATTAAGACTAGAGGCACAAGATTTACTCGCATACATTGAGAGATTTCTTGTTAATCCTCCAGAAAAAGACCAGAAGGAATGTCGAGGGGTATTATCTAAGCCTCTAGATGAACTAAAGTGTAATCTGCACGACACTATGTTCTGCCTTACTAAAATCCGTGAATTGTTCAATGCGGAAATTGTCAATCGGTTGAGCTAAGAAATTAAAGGAGTCTAATCAATGACAATGAACACTAAAAAAAATGAATACCAGATAACCAGAGCAGTCTCTAGGGTAAAGGAACACATTGAAGAATACGCAGACTGCCGGTGTGAAATGGACTCCACCAAGACGGCAGTAGAGATTGTAAACGAGGTGCTAAACGCCATCCGCCCTACTTGCCCTATTTGTGGGGCAGATAAGCAGAATTATAGAGAGATGATGGGGCGAGGATGTTGGGAGGAGCATGGAGAAGGGAGCTAGAACTATGAACAGCTTTGTTCTAAGAGGTAAAGCCAACAAGGTGTTTGAAGCTATTGAGCAAATTTGAAAGGAGAATAACAGATGAGATACACAAAAGAAGAAGCAACAATGAAATACCCACGTGTGATATTTGAAGGCGACGTTGACATCGGAGAAGGGGCTGACATCAGAGCAGGGGCTGTCATTGGAGAACGGCTGTAGTAACTATGTCGGCAACATAATCCCCACAAAAAAGGAGAAGGATAATGAAACCATCAATAGATTTTGGTTATTCACAATCAAAACTTGTAGATTTAGAGGAAGTCCCAACCAGGCAATATCGACACGATTCCGTATGGAAGAAACGCTTTGATGAGCTTCCCGAAAATAAAGCACGATTGTTCCAATATAACAATAGACAAAAAGCATGTCAAATGAGAAATTCTATTAGACAAGCAGCAAAGTATTGGAAGATTTCTATATCAACGAGGATAATTCATGGCGGCCCAGCTGTACACGGCACAGATGATTGGCTGCTTTACTTCTGGAAGCGACCCAAGGAAAATAACAACGAAGGAAAAGGATAATGAAACAATTTATCTCCCTATTTGACTGCTACAATGCTAAAGTCTTAGGCGATAAAATCTATTGTGCTAAGAAACATAGACTGAATAAAGCTAATTATAATGGTAGCATTGATGTAATCAGAGCAGCCAGGGGGGATGCATTAAGATTAACTGTATGTCAGGGTTGTCCTGATGCAGATATTGACGAGCATTTATTATTGCCTGAAGAAAAAGGCTGGATTAAAAAGTAGAAGGAGTAGGATAATGGAAATTGAAAAGAATTGTCGCTTCCGCATAAATATCAGTACATCAGTTAAGGGAGTCAAGACATGGGATTGCACAGTCGATATGCTCAATGCCCCAATGGAAGAAGTCCTGATGGAGAGTGATAAACTGGTAGCTCAACTATCTAAGAGATATCCTATATCAGAGGAGGGAAAATAGAAGGAGGGTTAGAATCATGCAGTGTAATGATTGTGTCTTTTACAACGGGAATTGTACTGCTGGGGCTTGTGATGAGGATTGGGAGGATTTGGCAACAGAAGGCGAGTGCCCAGGATACTATGGCAAAGAGACGGCAAGATATGATGAGCGAGTGAGATTCGCAGAGAAGGGATAACTATAATTAATTAAGGAGGGAAAATAAATGATAAGCAGAGAAGTTACAGTTAGGGGAGACAAGGAACTAAAGAGGCTTGACAATCTTACTTAAAGGTGCTACACTAAAGTAAATGGGGGTGTAGTATGAAAGTTGAAATGGTCAAGCTATTTTGCAAGCGTTGCGGACATTCTTGGTATCCCAAACAGCCAGAGGTAAGAATTTGCCCTAAGTGTAAGTCTGCTTATTGGGATAAAGAGAGGCAGAGATAATGCCAGAGATTGGAGAAATCAAATCAGGACGAAAAATTGATAAGGCTAACACTACAAGCCGTTATGTTTGGGCTGCCTGTGTAGATTGCGGGAAGGAACGATGGGTAAGAGAAAAAGAGGGCAAACCTCGGTCAACACTTTGCCGTCATTGTTCTCCGTCTTTATTCAGTAGGCAAGGGGAAAATAGTCCTCATTGGAAAGGTGGGCGGGTAAAAACGGGTCATGGATATATAGCGTGCAAAGTTACAACACATCCTAGAGCTGACCAAAGAGGATATGTTTCTGAACATATCCTAGTATGGGAGCGAATCCACAATAAATCCTTACCTGAAAACTGGGTTATTCATCATCTAAACGGAATTAAAGATGATAACCGCCCTCATAATCTCCTTGCTATGCCGAGAGGTAAGCATTCGCAATCGTTCCATATGGAGGTGCTAAAACAGCGTATTCGTGAACTTGAGAGTGAAAATAAATTGTTAGAAAAGGCATTGGAAAGCTCACAAATGATATTCAAAATCTCTGAGAATTAAAGGAGGAAAAAGATGGTAGAAGGAAAAGAGGTATTAATAGTTCAAGATAGATTAGTTGCTTTGAGCGAATTGGAGACCCGATTCGCTATGGCAGTCAGGCAGCGGGAACTTCTGGAAAACTATATCAGGGAAAGGCTACATCCAGATAAGCACTTTTACACGGTTGGTGATGAGCCAGGCAGAAAACCATCTCTTACCAAAGAAGGGGCTGAACTTATCTGCCTGCCTCATAATCTGAAAGGTCATTATGAGTGGCTATCTGGCCCCGATAACCCACCGATGGATGATTCCCCTTATCAGATAACCATGAAATGTATATTTGAGAACAATGGCAAGTTTGAAGGTGAAGGGGTTGGCTCCGCTTCTAGTATGGTTACTAAGAAAGATGGAACGAGAGTGCAACGCCAGAAAGACCCAGGACTCAGACACAATGCAACTATAAAGATGGCTTGCAAATGCCTTGCTGGATGGACTCCCATATTTTATAAAACAGAGTATGGGTGTGTTCACAATAGCGTCGCCAAAATGCATGAAACCATGTTAGCATCTAAAGAACCAATATGGCTACCATCACCTGAAGGTTGGGTGAAAGTTCTAACTATGCAAAGAGAGGATAACCGCAAGGTTAGGGAAATAGAGTTGGCTGATGGTTCAAAGATATGTGCTACGCCAGAACATCGTTTCCCTTTAGCAAATGGTAGCTTGGTACAACTTGGGGATGTAGAGCCTAGCATGGTTCTAGTGAGGTCACGGATACCATTCGCTTCTACTAATGGGATAATGCAAGGACTTGGTTGGACAATCGGAATGTATCTTGCCGAAGGTTGCCCGACTGGGAGGGTGAACGCAGAACGATTCCATTTGCATGAAGATGAACAAGACATAGTATCCCGTGTTACAGCTACAGCGCATCAATGCGGAGCAACTACTGGTGTTGAGCGTAAAGCAGAATCTCACGGCGTTGCACTACGTGTTAATGGGAAAGGGTTTAGCGCCCTGATGCATCAATTCATATCTGGTAAAACCAGTCACAGCAAACATATATCCCTTTCAAGTTGGAGGCAAGGAGAAGGATTCCTAAAAGAATTACTTGACGGCTATTTGCAGGGTGATGCTGAAGAAGAAATGCGTCATGGGAGAATACAAGATAAATGGATTGTTGGTTTCACGGGACACAATCACCAACTAGAGCGAGACCTTAGACTGCTATGCGCTGGACTGAACTATCGATGTTCTATTCACTTCTCCATCAATGAAAAGGGATATCCTATAAGAACTGGTTGGATTAGTAAGTCTACTCCGAAATATAATGGCAAGGTTCTCGAAGAAGTCGTGGCTGTCAGGGAAGTAAAAAGTCCAGCCACAGTATTTGACATCGAGGTTGATTCAGGCGAACACGTGTTTCTTCTCCCTAATGGGATAATCACCCATAATTCTGCCTATATTGCTGCCACGCTTAATAGTACCGCAGCTTCAGAGTTCTTCACTCAAGATTTAGAAGATGACCAGACAGGTGAGACTGCCAAGCAACAGCAGAAAGGGCATTGGTGTAAAGAACATCAGACTCCCTTCTTCATGAAGGGTAAAATGAAATCCTATGCCCATCCCATCGGGGATACAGACAAATGGTGTCATGAGCATAAGGAGAAGCCACAGGAAGCCCCAGAATCCAAACCTGAGGCAGAAAAAGAACCCGTGAAGGATAATGGGCATGAGGTAGATTTAGCTACCCTAGAGTTCAAAAATGCAGGTGAGTTCAAGACTGCTTGCAGCAAACATTTCGGGCTTTCAAACAGCCAGATAGAAAAGGAAGTTCCTGAATATGACCTTGCCAACACCAAGCAACGGGCAGAAGCATGGCAACAGATAGTGGCTGTTTGTGGGCAGAAGTAAGGCAACTGCAAGGATGGTAGAATAAAAGCACTTTAATAAATTAGATTACTGGTGTTCGTGTCAGCAATAACTTGCCCAAAGCCGAACGCCTAACCAGCTATAAGCTAGGCATAGTCTCTTATGGGGACAAAGCCCGAAGGACAATGAGCAGCTAGGTAGGCAGAGGGCAAAAAGCCTGAGTCGGAAAGGTGCGCACCACTAGCGACTGGACTAAGCTAGGCAGCGACCTGAATAAGGGTAGATTAGCTAACTACTTAAAAGCTGGAGAAGCTAAGTAGGCTCAGGCTAAAGGCAGTAGGGATGGGGGTGCAAGATAAAGTTAAATGGGTGAAAAGCTAGCGGGTTCACCAGCCCCTATCCCCTGCCTAAAGTAAAGGTGAGTAAGATGATAAAGTATTTTCATGAATTAACCAAAAGAGAATTTAGTAAGCTTTGTAAGAAAGAAATAACGTGGGGAGAATTTGCTCAGCAATACCCTCAACCTGATTGGTGTGATTATCCTGATGCTGTGCAAGGAGTGATGGGCTGCTGGTCTCTTATGAGCTTTAGCGTAACTGGCAGAAATTACTGCAAGCATTGTGATTGCTACATTAAGAGATAAGCAATTAGTTCAGACGGAGCTGTGTATATCAATGGTAAGAGAGCAACCTGACAGCGGAGGCTTCTTTGATGGGTGGAGATAACCTTCCCTGTCATTGTTGGCAAAGAGGAGTGGTACCAGAATGACGACTAGAGCCAAAATACTAATCATTATGATTTTCTGTGTTACAGGTGAAAGTCTGTATGTCCTGTGGTTTCAGGCTTTGCCATCTATACCAAGTGATTTTTATAGAGGGGTTGCCACACCTTTCCTTGCCCTCCTTACCCTGATTATACTTTTTGGTTGTGTGTTCTTCGTTGCTATTTGGAGAGAAAAGAAAAAGTAGTGGTAAAGGAGCGAAAGATGAACCTCTATAGCCGATACTTTCTAACCGAGATAGGAGAGTAGGTATGAAGATAGCTAACTATAGCACTACAGTAACAGCCCTTAAATCCATAGGCGAGATACAAGGAATCTTAATAGCACACGGGGCAAAGCATATCCTCATGGACTACGACAACGGTGAACCCATTGGACTCTCTTTCATTGTGGAAACTCCCTACGGCGATACCCCTTTCAGATTACCAGCCAATATTGAAAGAGTCCAAGCAGTTCTTAATAGGCAAAGAGTACGTTCTACAGTTCCCAAAGGCTTCGCCTCACGTGTTGCCTGGCGTATTCTTAAAGATTGGGTAAGAGCACAAATGGCAGTATTGGAGACTGAAATGGTAAGCATTGACCAGATATTCTTGCCCTATATGCAAGTCCAGGATGGGAAGATACTCTACGAAGTCATGCTAGGACATAAGCTGCAGTTGCCCGAAAGAGGTTCTTAGATGAACCTCTATAGCCGATACTTTCTAACCGAGATAGGAGAGTAGGATGAAAGCATTATCATTGCAACAACCGTATGCCTATTTAATCCTAGAGCGATATTATGAAGATAATCCCAAGAAGCCTTTGAAGCCAATAGAAAATCGCTCAAGACCTTTGCCGATTACATTTACCCTGCCTCAAAGAATATGGATTCATGCCAGCCTCAGTCTTTATGATGTGAGGTTGTCTGAAATCAAGGCAATTATGCAAGCATCACAGTGGACACGCTGTAAAGATTATCTTCACGCCATTTATAGGGAATACGATAACTACCACAATGATAAAAAGTGGCTACAAAGATTAGGTAAGTTCGGTTGCTTGCTTGGCACTATTATAATTACAGGGCAAGTAACTAAAAGTGATGACCCGTGGTTCTTTGGGACATACGGCTATACTCTTGAGTATCCTGAGAAATTGCCAAAGCCAATTCCCTATCGTGGTGCTCTTGGCTTTTTTGAAGTGGAGTTTCCTGAATGAACAATTATCTCAAGTACTTTCTAACCAATGCCTCCAACAAGGTATGCGAGGAGACGTGAGATGAACAAAACAAAGATTGAATTGACTTTTAGTTCTATACATAGTATAATAAGATATGCCATTTGAAAAAGGAAACCAACTTTGGCGGAAAGCCAACCATAAAGGTCATAAGCCTACTTTGCTTAGACCCCATACTGAGGAAGAAAAGCGTAAAGCTTCTGAGGCTATGAAAGAGTGGCACAGAACACATCGACACCCGATGAAAGGCAAAAAGGCATCTGAGGAAACAAGAGAAAAGATGTCAGTGATTAGGCAAGGAAGTAAGAATGCTAACTGGAAGGGGGGCATAACAGAGTTACTAATTGACTATTCCGAATTAGTTTTTGAAGCAAGTAACGGGTTAACCCTAAAGGAGAAAAATAAAATCAACCATACGAGCATAGAATGGGTTAAGAACCCTGACGGTACACAAGGCTACAGTCTCAATCCTATTAAGGGCTTGTGTCCTATAGGGTGTTCTTATTGCTATGCTGCAGGAGAAAGAGGTTTGTACAAACGCTTCAAGTGGAATCCTGAGATAAGATACCAAGACCCCTTCTGGGAGTTCTATTCTTTAAAAAGGAAACCACCAGCGAGGGTATTTATCGGTTCAACAATAGAGCTATTTGGAGATTGGATAAAACCTGAATGGATGTATAGTATTCTTAGTTTTTGTTCTGCCTATCCGCAACACACCTTTATATTTCTTACCAAAAAGCCTGAAAACTTAATCAGATGGAACCCATTCCCTGATAATTGCTGGATAGGAGTAAGTGTAACAACGAAAGTGCAGTTACGACCAGCTATATGGGGATTAACGGAAGTTCAATGTAACAAACGCTTCCTCAGTCTTGAGCCTTTGTTGGAGAATGTTCTTGACCAAGTGCTACCCGCCGAATGGGATGATGCTATTGATTGGGTGATTGTAGGGCAGCGAACGCCAGTTAGCAAATCCACGCTACCTAAATTAAAATGGATAGCACGGATAGAAGCATCCTGTAAAGTGGCAAACATCCCATTGTTCCTAAAGAATAATCTTAAACCACTACTGGGCAATAATTTAAGGCAAGAGTTTCCCCATCAGTAGAGAGTGATATAGAACTATGAGCAGACGCGTCAAGTCAACCGAGGCCTTCAACCTGTTCAAGAATAACTACGTGAGGAATTGAAGATGAAACTTAGTGAAGCCCAAGTAAAGCAAGCCGTAGATGAGTACCTTACCTATCAGATGAACCAGGGTAATCTCTGGAAGGCGAGGCTCAATGCAGGAGACTTTATTGAGATGCGTGGCAATACGAGACGGCGCATTAAAGGAGTCGGGAAGGGCACCGCAGACTTCATAATGATAAAACCAGTCTTTATATCTATTGGAGGTTATGCACCCAGGATACCATCGGTAGAGGTTATATTTATTGAGGTGAAAAGCACAACGGGGAAACAGTCACCGGAACAGGTAGACTTCGAGAACATGGCAATTGGCTTGGGATGTAAGTATGCTCTGGTTAGAAGCATTGAGGACTTGGAGAGATTAGCTAGTAAGGAGGATTAAATAGTGCAGATAGATATTTCAAAAGGGATAAAGGTAGGAGGGCATACCTATAAAGTCAAATCTGGAGAGCGCATAAATGAGCGTTTGAAAGAGGGCAATTATTACGGGCGCTGTTATTATAAAGAGAAAGAAGTTCTCATTGATGATAGCCAAGAACACGGGCAGGTAAGCAATAGCATTATCCATGAGGTAGTCCATGCGATTGACAATGAATTTGATACCAAGTTAAGTGAATCACAGGTAAAGAGATTATCTAATGGGCTTCATCAGGTTATGAGCGAGTGGGATGTGCAATTTGTGATTAAACCTGTAAGTAAGGAGGATTAAGAATTATGAATTTTGGTGATTGGTTAGAAGAGGAAATAGGAAAGATGTTCCCAAATGATATTTTAAATACACTGGATAGAGACCGCCCCTATGATGGTCAACCGTGGACAGATGCAGGAGAACGTGGCAAACGGGAAATCAAGGGGATTACAATGAGGGATTTGAATGATTGTTTTCTTAGGGCATGTTACGATAGTGCACCAATCCAACCCGAAGAATATCCCAAGTCAGTCTATGACCTTCCGTGGGAGCATATTGACATTATGGCAGTAGCTCAAAATATGTCTTGTTGGGTAGAAAAGTATATGAATATATTCCCCAACATCCCCAAAATATCAGAGAACAATCTTTTTGAAGGTATACCAACTCTTGAACTTCCCCCAGACATGGAATTAAATCTATAAATATAAGGTAAAGGAGGATTAGAAAATGAGTGAATCACAATCATATTGCCTGAAGGGATATACTTGTATAAACTTTGCTAAACCTGAATGTCCTTTCAAAAATGAAGGCAAGATATTCTCCGAGTGTGAGTCATTTAAACCTGCTATCGTTATGAACAAAGTTGATAATAAAGAGGTTTTTGCAGTAGCAATTACACGCAAAGAATTTTTATTGTTACCAATGGAAACACGGCGGAGGATACTAGAGCGACAGGCTGCTGCCTTTTTGAGAGGAGATTAGAAAATGAAAGAAATTTATTGTAAAGTTAATGAAACACCTACCCATAACCCCTTTGATAAAAATATTGCGTGTCTTTTAGATATATGTTACTGGAATATTGGCTTAGAATTTTTGCCTGACAATTGTGCCTGTAAAGATATTCGTATATCACAAGGTGCTGAGTGCTTATCCTTTATCTCAAAAGTAGAAGCTAAAGAAAGAATAGATAAAGCCTTCTATGACACAAAGAGGGAAATATGAGTAAGGAGGATTAGAAAATGTCTGGAATTTGCCATACTAAGAATAAAAAGCGGAAAGTATACTTTGAGATTCTAGCTGTAGCCGATATTATCAAATCCAAAGAGTCCAGAGGGTTAAGTGCTACTTTTGAACGGGAACTTCTGAGAGCATGGGCTAACTATGAAGGTTACGAGGGGGCAAAGGAAGCCTTGGCATCACTACCAATGCCAGTAGATAGGCGTGGGCGTTAGGTGTTACCCCCTCTGGAAAGTTTGTTGTGTATTCTGGGGCACAGGAGATAAAACATGCCGTCAAAAAGGACTAAGCCAGTAGCTTTTAGATTACCCAAAGAGGTAGTAGCCATAGTAGAAAGAAGGGCAAAGAAGCAGGGGCTTAAACTATCCGAATACCTCAGGAAGTTTGTTACGTATGACGCCTTGAGGAGGAGGTAGGCTAGAAGCATGAAAATATGTAGTCGCTGTAAGAAGGAATATAAGGAAGTTCAGAGTGGGTATGCTATACCTGAAATGAAAGTGCTCTGTCCTGATTGTTGGAGAACATATCTGGAGATTAGCCACCACTATCATGCTGTAATGAGCCAGTTCTTGAAGGCAATCTCTAAAGATAATCCCGTCAAGCCTACCAGCTAAGATATGCCAGCTGCGCAAGACAATCTTCTTAATCTGGTAGAAGATATTGATATTATTTAGCCCCAGGTGTTCCTACAATTGCTGTGTTGGTAAGCAGTCTTACTAGGGCATTGAGGACTGCTAGAATGAATACCTGCCATTCAGGACTCATCCACGCCTGCCCCTGTGCTGCCTGCACTATAGCTATGATGGCTCCGATGATATTAAGCCAGACTGTTTTTGACTTTAGCCAAGACTTTGTATTCATTATAAAGTTCCTTCTTAGACTTCACAAAGTTCTGGACAATGTATCTGCCCTCTATTAGGGTAGGTCTCAACTCCCCAGTTATGAAGTTCTGATAATGGTCTGCTACCATTTCTTTCAGGATAACGAACTTCAACAATCAAATGACCCCTTGAGCAAAATTCAACAAGATCAGCAAATTCCTCCATTGTGATTTCGTGAGCTTCTATTGGATTACCTTCATCTTTTTTGCTTCTTGGAAGAACATCTTTACTGAGGGCTTTCATGCACCTGCCCATTTCATCTGCCCAACTATCACCATTGATACCTCTACCTGATTTCCAGAATCCCATAATTTACCTCCTTAATTAAGATAGAATAAAGTGTTAATTACCTTTTGCCTAATATCTCTCATACCAGCACCTTGTCTGGGAAATAGCTCTCTTCACCTATTTGATACCATACTCCAGCATAGGGAAAGCCGGCATTAGGTTCTAGCCAGTAGATATTCTTGTCTTTGTCCATTGTGATAGCGAAGCCATGATAGCCCAGAGGCATAGAGCCTAATCCTAGCCTGACTCCACTCACATGAAACTTAAAGGCAGCATCGCATTGAGCCTGAATACCATAATCCTCACAGTCAATTTCAAGTTCGGATATGTATAAGTCGGCAGGATAAACTAAGTCTGGAGCTATCCTATCCAGTTCTGCTTTTGATGTCAGGGTAAGTTGAGCATCCAGCGGAGTTGCCAAGCCAATCGGTTCTATACCAACCTTGTGCATCTCAGATAGATAGTCGTTACGGCTTGTCATTTCCAAGTCGGTAACTGGTATTGCTGGCTCTATATTTAACTGAGCCTCCAGTTCCTTGAGCCTTTGTAGGGCATGAGCGTGTTCACTTATGAGGCACATCCTAACCACCTAAGCCAAATATTGTTTTTAATTCTATTATTCCCAATCCTGCTAAAACAGCAATCAGGGCGATTAAAGTAATGCGGTTCTTCCAAATACGATCTGTGTTTAATTTCACACAGTCCTTTATGGTTTGCATCTCGCCTTTAAGTTCATAGACCTGTATTGATACAAACTCTAGTAAATCACGGTCAACCATTTTCTTAATCTGGTGGTCGAAGTTCAGGTCGTTAAGCATTTTCTTACTGTTCGGCATTGTCTTTTATCCTCAACTCTCTCATGGCTATAGCTTTAATATGACAATCCATTGAATATTCCATTAAGAGGTAAGCTAGAGTATCATCCTTCAACTCCAGCTTTTCCCTTGCATCCCTTAGCATTGTATTCATCCACTCGTGAAACTGCTCGATGTTTTCCATCACTTGACAAAGCTATCCAGTATTTCGCATAGCTTAGATGGTTGCTCATCATGATAGCAAACGTGCTTACTTACCGAGCCTTTCAGGACTGGTATCTTAACCATCTTTTCTGAAATAAAATCAAACAAGTCATCCATATCCGCCTCATTGTCAAAGCGGATTACTATCGTGTTATTTGGGGAGCCATCCATATCCTGACTATTGGAATTGACGGCATCACCCCACAGCTTCTTGCCGCCTATCCGACTCTGAATATCCTTGTTCAGTGTATCTCGGCTAGCTGGAGTTTCTTGAATTAGATTAGCTTGCACACAGTATTTCATATCAGACTCCAAAAAGATGCCTAGTTTGATTACGCATATTCTGTATCTGAGGCACAGTTAACACAGAGGTATAGATAAAGGGTCGGGCAATACTGCCTTTGTACCACTCAGTTGCTCTCCATAGTCCAATTTGAACTAAAGACCCATCATTGTCTGTTATCCCACCTTGATTCGCGCCAGTGCCATCTAAAACCGCATCAATATATGTTCTTAAATCAGTGCCATCGTTTTGTCCTACCACGAAGTGCCATGTAGAATCATCAACAGTTCCCGTGCTTATAACATAAAGCTCAACATCGGAGATATAATGGATTAGAGCGAGTACACCGCTATCCTGAATAGTGAAAGCGAAGTCCAGAGCAGGTGATAGATATTTACTGATAATGCCAACATGCCGTGGCACCGCATCTGCTTTTACCCAAGCCCCAAGAGTCCATGTGTTTGTCAGGTTTAGAGAAGTTGCATGAGGTATGGTGATTTTATCATCTGTGCCATCAAAGGAGTTATACCAAAGCCCACTGGGTAATCTTGCCCAAGTAGCCCCGTTTATTGTGCCATGATTCCCATATGGGCTTCTATCATAAACTTTGCTTCCTGCCCCTGGTAGTCCAGGGAGGTAAAGAACCGTTCCCAAATCGGGGGGTTCATAGAGCAATTTATCTCTTACACCTAACATAATTATCTCCTTATAACAATTCAGCCACAGTTACATCAACCTGCCCTGTTCTTTCCCCTTCATATATGTCCTGAACATCTAACTCATCTACTCCTGGAGCTTGTAATACTCTAACATTTTTAGTACCTATCTGACCATACCAGAAGGGTATCATAGTGCGTAGTTGACGCTCATAATTAAGACTGCCAATTACATCTTCTAAAGGTCGGACTTGTCTCCGTGCTGTTTCTTTCAAATCTACAGTGAAGTTAAAACTTAATCTCTCCTTGGGTATTTTTAAATAATGAACTATCGCTTCTCTGAAAATAGGAGTGGTTCCACTATTAGCTCCAGCTAACATGAAGTCAGGCTGTATCCTATATCCCTCCAAGCCGTATGGACTGCCAAATGTATGAGTTTGAGTATTAGTAGCGACAACACCTAATGTGCTAACAGGGTTTCCCCCATTCAAACCATAAAGCATGGTTATTATGTTGCTACCTCCCATGCCATCGGCTATTAAGCTGGTATCATAAAAACCAGCAGGTATTTCTCCTAAACCGCCATCAAAAATAGGCGGACTAAAATGCCCGGTGGGAACATAACTATAAGTAGGGGCTCGGAGAGGAGTAACCATTGGATTTAGAAAATATCCAGGATAACCATAATTCCCAAAGATACACCATAATCTATCTATGGCATCAGGAGCATCAGAGAGGAACATATCTCGTATCCATAAGCCAGCGGTTGGCACTCTAGCATAGTATTGCCATACTCCATCTTGGTCTCTAGTCAGGATATGAGAATAGGTTCCACCTTTAACCGCAGCGAAGATATTCTTCCACGAAGAACACACAGCTGTAATCTCGCCAAATTTTTCAGTAGGCAATCCGTCTTCTAAATCATATCCCACACCTCTGGTTGTAACTCCTGATAAATCAACTTCTATCAAAGATTTTTTATTCTTGAAGTATAAGCCCTGCCCGAACATAACCTGTCTACAGTTAAGGTCTTGAGCCCGTGATGTATCAACAATTAAACTTGGGCTATTAGTAAACTCATAAATACCCCTTGGTGTTGAAGCATAAATGTTTAAGCCATCCCCGATTAGAGGGGCTAGATATGTGCCTACTGCCATTGCCTGCTTAAAAGTCATAGTGCCATAGGCAAGAGCATTATCAGCTAAATGGTAATATAAGGTTCTGTCTGTTTCCTGGTATGTGATACAATGTATAGTTCCGCCTAGCTCAGCCAACTGAGGCCATACTAATCCCGAATAAGTAGCACTATAACCTTCGACCAAGCCACCCCCCAGGGTAGCAGTTTTACCGAGTCTTTGTGCTGTATCCCTGGCATAAGTGAAGAAAATATCACCGCCTACTGCCATTATTGAGGTTAGTGAGCCGTAATTACCAGATATACCACGGAAGCTACCTAAGGTATTGGGAGGATTAAATTTATGGGCCACACCAATATTACCTGCTGTACCTTGAGTTTCACAGAAATAAAGTTCTCCTAAATACTGGAGTGGTAAATCTAAGTCTCCTCTTGATGCTACTATAGAAGGAGTAATAAATTGTGGGGATAAAACTATATGTGATGGGTCTCTGGTATCACAGTTCTCAATATCCCATAATCTATACTGATTAGAACTCAAAGCTACATTCATGCGCTCTAAGCCAAGCCCATTTTGCCATGAGTCTATAGCCCATGAGGATAAGAGGCTTCTATCCTTGCGCTGCTGTTGCCCGTCAAGCCTTATATTGTCAGGCCACTCTACCAGGGGTCTCCTTTTTATTTCGGTTCCCACTTTAAGTTCGTAATAATTCCCATTGAGGTTTATTCTCATCAGACCTTCTTACCTCTCCCGTGGGAAAAGATATATTGTTCTAACGGGTTAAGGTTATCACGGAACATATAGAATTTCCGTGCCCATTCCTGAGTCTCACCCATTCTCTGAGAGGATAACAGCATGCTTGCCCCTGTAATTATAAACTCTTCCAAATCTTTAGATACAGTAGCGTTATCTGTTCCCAACGTATCAGGTTTAGCTTGTCCTATGATTCGTACCCAATACCCACCGTAGTTATCCATATCAATCTTTCGGCTATCAATGGCAATAATATAAGACCCTTGCGGATTCATCTCTACCCGCCAATATCTTGAATCTATTTCAAACATGCTCCTGATTATATCCTCAGAATCATAGTCAGAGGCGGAACCCCCTGAAGATAGGGACGGAACAAGCCTTAATGTTGAAATCCACTCAAATCCAGAAGGCACCGAGTATTCATATTGTGTTCCCACTAGGGCTAATGTGGCCACCTTATCTTGAAGAAAGCTCGCTCTTGCTCTACCTATCATTCTATCTATGGCATTATCATATTCTGCTTTATCCCAAACATTGGTTAAAATAACCTTTGAATTGATAGAGGGGGCTACTGTAAAACCTTGTGTGAATAGGGCACTACGAGTAGAAGGGTCAATACTACCTACAACCCTAGATTGCCCTGCCCCTCCTCCATCATATATATAGGCATATTTCCCTTGAAGCTGTCGGGTATTGGGATATATTAGTTCATCAAATCTCATTGCTGAGCCATAGGCTGAAGCAACTGTAGAATCTAGAATTAAATCCCTGAGATTATAAGCAATTGCACGCAAAGCCTCTATCTTTTGCATTGTTTTATCCTTTCATATAGTTTTAGCATCTTCTCAACCTGCCCCCCCCAATCCCGTTGTAAACCATATGCACGCCCTTCTTTTACTATTCTATCACACTTTCCTTTATTATGTAGAGTAGTTACAATTCTTGCAACTATTTGTTCTTGCGTCATATCATTATCTAAAGGTATCCCTCGGCTATTTACAGTCTCACCCAATGCTCCATTCTGTCTGTAAAATACTATAACCCCTGCTGCCTGAGCTTCTAAGAAGGCTATCCCATAAGTCTCTCGGAAATCATGGGGTGGTGGATAAAGTAGACATTGGGATTTAGCTAACTCATGAGCTAGTTGATATTGGCCCACACGACCACACCATTCAACACCTTCCTGTTTAATCAATTCACGGAGTCGCTCTTTTAACTCTCTTTGGCCTGGTATCCATAATGAACTATCAAAGTAATTCCACCCGTAGAATATCTTTAATTCTGCATCAGGCAACTCTTTTTTGAGGAACGGCCACAGATTCAATACCTGCTCAAGACCTCTATCTGGGCTACTTAACCATATAAACCTATGGGGAACTTTTTTGTCTTTTATATTTTTAAACTTCTTGGTATCTGTAGCATCCCCTATAATAGCCATAACTGGCAAGTGATTACATATGGCATCCTCAAAGTACATATTGGGAGTCCATGTATCTTCATATGACTTATCCTGGTCGTCAAAGTCCCAGACTTCGGCATCCTTTAAGAAGGGGTAAGTTCTCTTGAGGTGGTCACAATGCCAATGACTAAGGGCAATAATAACATCAATCTCTTTTGCCACCTCTGGAGATAATCTATTGAAACAGTAAATATCATGCACCCACAGCCACTTTTGCAAGGCTGGAATCTCGTTATAAAAAATATCGGGCACTCTTGATGATATGAATATATTGCAGGGGTTAGAATTGGCAATGAACTTATCATGATGCCGGTAAAGTACTCCATCCCATATCTGGTCGTCCATTGCATAAACTATGGGTTGATGTCCCCTCTTGGCAAATTCTTCAGCCGTAAATGCTACTGCGGTTTCCGAACCGCCACAACCAATATCATCTATCGTCTTTCGTGTCCAGTTCTCATATCCTTGCCCTACAAAGATTTTTATAAATAAACCCATAGGGAGGCTCTTATTGTACTGGCAAAAAATGCGGTTTGGCTCTATTTGCAAGTTCTGAATGTGCCTTCCTTCTTTACTGACAATAAGTTGTTCTATATCTGCTTGGCATAAAAGATTAAGAGTATTCTCATCAGGTGTGGACTGAATAATGGTTACATTATCGTATTTATTATCTAGTTCTTCCAATAATGATTTAAGACCATAAGCCTGATTTATATTAACTATCACTCCATCTTTTGTCTCAACAATCTTAGGTTGAGATTTAATATCCTTGGTATAATGATTCACCCCAATCTGTAACTGTTTGTAGTCCTCTGTTTCCCTAAACCAATAAGGGGCTGCCTCTGCTAAATGAGGCAGCTTCACTATTTCCCTGTTGTCAAGAAGGTGGACAGCTAGGACTTTCATGCCCTCTGATACCCTATCCCGCAATATCATTCCTTCTAAATATTCTATATTCTGTTTAACTTGAGGCGCCGGTCTGACCTGATATGCCTTCTGTGCCCATTCCAATCCCTCTTTATAATTACCGCTCTTAACATAAGCCTCTGACATTAGAGCATACCGGTTGAAGGAATACTCCAATGGGTTAATAAATATCACGGAGGGCGGCTGTACCATTAATTCCTTTATATCAGATAACTGAGCATAATGAACTGCTTTCTCAAATTGACCGAGCCTAAGATATGAATGAGCCAGTTCAAGGTATGCATCTTTATAATTGGGGAACAGCTCAACTGCCATAAGAGATACCTCTATTGATTGTGTATCCCCAAATTCCCTCATTGCCTTTGCACAGTAGCATAGAGCCTGATACCTTTCTAGAGGCAAAGCTCCTTTATCTGAACCGAATTTAAGATACCATTCGGCAGCTTTAACCCACTGTTGAGCAGCAAAATGTTGGTGACCTAAGTATAACCATATTCTCTTATCGGCCGGGTCCTCTTTGAGCATAATGTTTAATAGTCTAAAATTGCGTTCATTCCTCGGCGCACCGGCTAAATGGTTATGAACGATTATAACCTGGTCTGTTCTGACATATTTACAAGGGAAAAGAGGGGTTACTGTCTCGTGTAATCTACCTCGCCATATCCACCCATTCTTAGCCCGAAGCAATCTCTCCCGTTCATAAATTGTGGTCGGATTACCAAACTCATCTATGGCATAATGATATGGGAACCATATCCCACCTACCTCATCCTGCGCATTTGTCGCTAAACTTCTCAAGTTCTCAGGTTGATATACCTTATCATCAGCATCTACCCAGCATAACCAGTCAGTCTTTACCTTGGAGAAGCTAAAGTTGCGGGCTACAGCAAAGTCGTCTACCCATTCAAAATTGTGGACTTCCACACCCTTAAGGGAACGGCAAATTTCCTCAGTTTTATCCTTTGAATTGTTGACCACAACTACTGTTTGGTCTACATCCCCTATAAAAGACTCAAGGCAATCCTTGATAGTCTTTTCTGCGTTGGACGCAATCAGGGCTACTCCTACTGTTTCCATATAGTTGTCCTCCGTCTACCTTGTGGGAAAAAGATAATCTCCCTAATTGGAAAGGTTATCTTATCATGTGCTTTTGGTGTTATGCCGTTTATTACAACTGCTTCCATATTTAACCACCGCTTCAAGTCTCCATTGCTAGGAGGCTTGATTCCCCTTTCGACACTCTTGGGCAGCCAATTTCTTGGCAAACTTTTAAGATATTCTAATGCCTCCATTTTGCCAAGCATCGCCTACTTCCCACTTTCTTTAACTTCTACGCTTTGCATTGTTTTAGACACCTCTCTCGTTCTTCTCTCAAGTTCCGTTTATGTTTGGGCAAATATACGCCATTGTGCATAATCTCATTGAGCAATTCATGATTCTGCTCTCTGGCATTGTCTACTACTATCCATTCAAACTCCTGAAAGGTTTGGGCCTTCAATGCTTCCGCCTGCTCTTTTAAAGCCACATTATGATAAGTTATAGTGATTACACTTATCTTGGGCACTAATATATTAGTTAGGCTGAGGTACATCTGCTGCATAAACTAATTGTGTCTCGTTGGTGTTCATTATGAAACCTCCTTAACTCTTGAAATTTAGAACTGTTCCAATCCGCTTTTAAATCGCCTGAGTAATATTCTAAGTCAATGGTAAAACCACTATCAAAACAGCAACTAGATAATTTACCATCATAACCTATTACCATATCACTAAATATAGAGCGACATGGTAATTTCACTACAACCTGTGGTGTCTTCTCTGTTCTGCCTGCCGAAGATGCGGGAATTACTTGGGGTAACGCTAGTTTTTCCCAATAGGTTATAAAATCATCACGTTCTCGGTCAGTCTGATATTGAGGGTCAAACACTATAGATGTCAGCATAAGTATATCCGGTCTTAATACTTTTACCATCTTTACCGATTGTTCTATCTGCTTAAGGTTACTTGCTTTCAACCCTGTGAACTGCTCATAGGTATCTTCATAGAAAGCATTGATACTGTAATTTATGAGCTTTAATGTGGGTATCTTGCATAATTGCTGTGTCCGTTCCTCATTCAGAAAACTGCCGTTAGTGGGCAGAACCAGATTAGTTCTTGGCAATGCGCTGGAAATCATGTTCAGGATAAGGTACCAATCCTGCCTGCAAAAAAGCTCCCCATAATTTACAGGCACTATTTCATTAAGATGTGGATTCCATTGGCTCACGTCTTTAAGAATATTATTAATAAAGGTTATTTCCATCTCGCCTGACCGCTTACTCAAATAACGATGGCATGATAAGCATTTAGCATTACATTTGCAAGTTGTGTCTAAACGAAGCTGCCTGGGATATTCTGGGGTATCATATGTTTTATCTGTCTGCTTCATCTAAAATCTCCTGATGACTTATGATATAATTCACCTGTATATTCCCTGAATTTCTTTAGCAAGTCAGTGCTGGAAGCAAGTTGCCCCCCCACGTTATAAACAATTTCACACCCTATCTGCTTGCAAACCTCTATTTCATTTGAAGGCATATTTTCAGGAATCCTATCTCCCCCTTTAGCCAATATATCAGGTCTCAGCATAAGCAGAGTTTTAGCTATCGTCCCATCTCCATCTATGGCTATGACTATCTCATCCACCTCTCTAAGGGATTTTAATATCTCGTACCTTTGACCCATCGGCATAAAGACTACACCACGTTTTCTGATAACATCCTCATCAGGATTGAGAATAACAGTTAGATAGTCTCCTAGCTTTTTGGCTGCTCTCAAGTGATATAAATGACCAACATGGAACGGGTCAAATGCCCCTCCACTGCAAACAGTAATCCTCATTTCCATTCCTCCTGTAATAAGTAGTGATAGAACCTGTCATGCCTTGCTTTCATTTCCTCTGGGGTTTGCCCATCAAAGATATGGACATAACCTTCTCTCCCCTCAAATTGTTTATTCCCTACATTAAAGACGAAGTTCCACCAGTTATCCCAATTGTGATTAGTGATAGTTACCCCAAAGTTTTTAGGATTATTAAATATTTCACAACCTGGATATGGCGTGAAAGTGCTCAGAGTCCACTTCTCAGGCTTTAATTCTTTCATAAACTGCATATTAAGTTCAATGGACTTATCAGTCTCTCCAGGTAAACCAGACATCCAATATAGCTTTGTTCTAAGACCCGCTTTCTTCAATATCTGTATCGCTTCTTTGTGTTGTGCCACCGTTTCATGTTTTTTGTTCAACTTTAACACGGAATCATCCGCACTCTCTATCCCCAAACAACATTCCTCACAACCTGAACTCTTTAACCATTCGGCAATAATAGGTGACATAAGATTAGAACGTGTATGGCAACGATATTTTAAGTTATATCGGCTTAACTCCCGGCATAATCCTTTGAGGTCTGGATGTAAAGTAAAATTATCATCCACAAAACGGTAATGATTTACGCCACGTTTCATCAACTCCATTAACTCACTGATTATATTGCCAACACTTCTGAATATAACTGGACTGCAATATATGTTACCGCAAAAACTACAATTATAAGGACAGCCACGAGAAGTAATAACTGCCATTGAAAGGTCTCCAAGTCCATATCTCTCTCCGGTATAAAGAGAATTGGAGAAAGGTTCTCCTACACCATCCCAATCAGGGAAGGGAATAGAATCTAAATCCTTGTTTCTGGTAGAGTAAATAACCTTTAAAAATTCGCCTCTCAAAATATCTAATAATACTTCTTCTCCCTCTCCAACAACAACATGGTCAAATGAATCAATACAATCTTTAGGCAAAAGAGAAGGGTGTGCCCCTCCGACAATAGTTTTTCCTTTAACTCCCTTGGCAAGTCCCTTGGCTATCCCAATTTGAGGCGTAGTACATGAGAAGCCATAGTATTTGGCTTCGGGTAACACGCCTATCCGCTCTCTGAAATCAGCTATATGAACTTCATATCCAGCTTGTTTGGCTACAGCAGATAGGTATAAGTTCCCTAACGGCATATACATCTTCGGCGACTCCAGTGCAAAGTTAGGACATTCTACTAGAACCAAGTCAAGCATTGTAAAGCTCTCCCTTTTCTATGATTAAAGTAGAGCCATTGTATCGCAAGGCATATTTATAGACTGGCCATACATCCTCGGCTCTTTCTATCTTGAAGACAGATATATTATGCAACAGTTCTCTGAATACCCCTGTATGGTCTCGCCTGTGTTGTATTCCTGCGTCAAGTGGCTCCGTAGACCCTATCACAGTCCTGATTATCACCTTCGCCTTGTTTTGACCATTCCATTTCTATCTCCTATAAAGCGCAAAAAAGGAACGGGATAACTCATTAAACCATCCCTCAAATGAATCACTTATTACTTTAAATTCTTTAGGAAACATCCCCTGCCATTGGCTTTTGGTTAAAATTATCTCATGTGTATCATCGGCTCCTTCTCTAGTTGTTGGGTCATCTTTGCAGGAGACTCCGATAAGTCCCCTGCTTCCTACTCTAACCATCTCGTCTATCGTTCTTTTTAACTTTGAAACAGGGATATGCTCTAGCATACCTGAACTGAAAACAAAATCAAATTGTTTATCTTCAAACGGCATTTTCCATGCTGGAGCGCATACTATGTATGGTTTAACCTCATCAGGGGCTTTACCTGTAGCATACGAGCTTATATCTATCCCCATTGCCATATAGCCAAGTTTCCTTAACCTCGCTACGCTATACCCGAAAGCACAACCTACATCTAAAATGCTCTTAGGAGTATGAAAGATAATACACCCTTCCTTTATCCAATTTATAGGGAAGTCACTGTACCCTGGAGGACGGTATCCAGTTTCACCACTCCAATATTCAGGATTATTGTAAATATTACCATCTTGCCCCATTGGCCACTTCCTCATACAACTTAATATAGTCTCCAATCACAGTCTCAATGCAGAACCTATGTTTTACTTCTTCATAGACTTTATCAGGATTGAGGTCATCTATATGCTTAATAGCCTCAATAAACTCATCTTCTCTCCGGCATAAGAAGCCATTTACTTTATCAGTTAATATCTCATGGGCAGCCCCTATATCAGAGATAATAGCCGGCATACCCGTGAGTAAACACTCCTGTAACTTATGGGAAGTAACTTCAGGATGAGTGGTAGCATATATCAGGGCTTTATTGGTTTGCATAATCTTTATCTTCTCTAGTTCAGATAAATCGCCAAGATATTTTAACTGCTTACCATCACACAAAGATAATACCTGTTTGGTATAATCAGGGAACTGAGTCTCTTGAGAAGCCTGAATATCCAATGGGACACCAGCTTTGATACATAATAAGGCTGCCTCTAGATTGCCTTTTTCCACCCCCATTCTACCTAAAGCATAGAACCTATTATTCCGGTGGCGATTGGAACGTTTATATATCTTGGTATCTATAGGGATTGAATATTGATACCTGGACTTCTGATGGTAAATTCTCTCAAACTCTCTCTGTGCCCATTTGCTTAGGGCAATAATATTATATGGAGCTTTAGCATATTGAGCTAATGCTGGAGGATGCCAGAAGATATTAAGAGTCGGCATACTAGCCATAAACCTGGCAATAAGATGCAAATGAGAGAAGTCATGGATAACATCAAATGTCCTTAAATGAGATTGATATATTTGGAAATGAATTGCTTCATCTAAGGGTGACCCATCAGGTTTATAAGGCAGAGTTTTAATGCCTTCTGGAAACACTGAATCAGCATGGGACATAACAGTTACATCATGCCCTAGCCGATTCAATTCATTAGCATAGTAGAGAACTAGCTTCTCTATGCCGGCATACTTAGTTTCTGGGTTAATAGGAAATCCCAATGGCGACACAAACAATATTCTCAATATTCATTCCTTTCATCCTCCTCCTCACTATCCCCATCCCTACTATGTTTTTAAGTGCCTGGAATAACGTTGCCTGCTAACCTGATATAACTACTGTTTTTAACCGTGCCCGATAATGTCGGCTGCCCACCTACTGCCAGAAGTTTAAATCGAACAGGAGCATGAGGTAAACTAGCTACAGGAACATAACCGCTTACAACATCTTCACTTGTAGTATTTGTTCCAATAGACTTTGCGTAAGTAGCGGTAATGGGAATCCAACTGCCAGTCTTTAATTGAGGCCCTGTGGCTCCAGCAGGGTCGGTATATTCTTCCCTTGCCTGCCAGTGATAGATTAGACTCCCAACCACATCTCCGTCATGTTCCTGAAACCTCTGAGAAAAGGCGACCTCTAGCTTTTGCAATCTAACACTAAAGCCAGGGTCAATCAACTCATTAAGTATTTCGGTAGCTATTGTACCAAATGTAACAGCAGCTGACCTCTGTACGCCATCAGTAGGCACCTGCCCGGCTACAGCATCAAAACGGAACACTCGCTCATAAGGAATATCTACTCCCAAGCGAGCTCCGCCAGGTTTAGTTATCATGATAGACCTCCTTATCTACCTTTTGGGTTTACTTGTTTTCTGGCGGTAATGCTCCTATACCGAGTTCAACGACATTCTCATAGCCAAGCTGAGGAAGTGTCCGACCTGCGGTGCTTAAAGTCTTACGATGCTGCCGATAAATTTTTTCAAAACATTCGGGAACATGCATCTCAATATTAGCGAGAGCCTGAACTCTAACGCCCTGAAAGGTTAATGGGATGGTTTCCTCTGGAGTGAATTTTACTATGGGGAACATTTCGCATAAATCACGATATGTATATGTCGTCTTTGTTCCGCCAACAGTAACTCCAGGTTTCCTACCCGTTACCTTCATTTCGGCTTCTTCGACTACTTTGCTCTCAAGCTCCTGAGTAATTTCCTCAAGGACTTCCTTCGCTTCTTCAGCCGATGTAGCTCTCTTCACATCTTGAGAAATAGCTCGTTTAACTCTGGTCTTTCTAGGCATAACCCCTCCTTATTACACACCGTCTATTACGGCAATATCGATACCAGTATGCGGGAAACTGCCAGCACTGTTTGGCATGCTGTTCTGTAGGAAAACCTTAATTAAGTTGACATCAGCCACATATATACCCGCTAGACCGACATGGCCACCGCTTCTATCCGCTTTCAGGTTGCCGAATACAACATCCCCAACAGCCACGCCCAGGGATGCTATCCCGGTTATAGTGCCTATCGCAATAGCTCCCGTCCCTACAGCAGATA
>Ga0180008_1000744_pt1 | contig 24185 bp, 24 predicted proteins | sample MM_PW_MetaG_FD_121121 | JGI IMG/M metagenome (GOLD analysis project Ga0180008, IMG submission 121121) | Groundwater microbial communities from the Aspo Hard Rock Laboratory (HRL) deep subsurface site, Sweden - MM_PW_MetaG | ecosystem: Environmental > Aquatic > Deep subsurface > Groundwater...
AAAGATATTACTAAACTTGAATTATTGCACCTATTAGAAGAAAAAGAGAAAACAGCAAAAGAAACAGCTTCAAGGCTATTTAACTATTTATCTAATCTTTGGGCTTATGCAGTTTTAAAAGATTATTGCGAATATAACTATCTATCTAACATAAATAAAAATGATGTGTTAGTAGAAAAAAGAGTAAAGAACAATTATGAAAAAATCACAGATGAAAAGATATTCAAAGAATTAGTAAACAAGATTTATAATTATGTAGGTACACCCTCAATAAAGAATGCTTTGAAATTTGTTTTACACATACCTTTAAGAGCTTATAATCTATGCTATTTAAAATGGAAGTATATTGATTTTGATAATAAACTTCTTACTATTCCAAGAGATTTAATGAAAGTTAAAAATCATAATTTACCTGATTTTCAATTACCTTTAACAGATGAAGTTATATCAATACTTATAGAACAAAAAGAGTTTTGCACAAAGTATGCATCACTTAAAGAGTTTGTATTTGTTGGTAATGATAATATTAATCCTATAAATAGAGAAAGTCCAAATCAAGCTTTAACAAGAATGGGCTTCACAGCAGAAAAGAAACAATCCCTCCATAGCTTTAGGGGTTCATTTCGTACAATATTAGAAGAAAAACAAGATGAACATAATGTTAATGATAAAATAATGGAGTCAATTCTTGACCATCACAAAGACTCAAAAGTAGTACAAGCATATAAGAATAAAGTTAATTATTTGGAACAACAGAAACCATTAATGAATTTTTGGAGTGATTATATTTTAAGGTTGAAAGATTAAGATATGAATACTTTAGATGTTGATTATGAAAATCGAGTATACAATTTTAATATAAATAATAGAGAAATTATTTTAAACATTTCTGAATTATACGAACTGCAAAGACTTTTAAAAGATGAGCTTTTAAAATCACCTCCGTATGGAACAAAAACTAAAATTAGAAATGCATTTAGATGTAAACCTAAAAATTCATATAATAAAAAAACTAAAATAATTGACCTCTTTAACAAATATCATATAAATACTAAAACAAAAAAAGAAACATTTATAAAAATTGCTAATGAATTAAATATATCAATAAAAGCTGTAGAAAAAGCAATATACTCAAAATAATAAACCTACTTTTCACCTACTTTATTAAAGTGGAAAATTACCTTTTCAAATTAAAATACAATTCCTTATGTTAGATGAGTTTGTACTACAAGAGTACAGATTAAACAAAAGAGAAAGCTAATCTTCTAATAAACAATAAACAATAATTGCAATTATTACCAACTCACAAAGGTAATACAAATGAGTATAGAACAATTTGAAACAATAAAAGAAAAAAAATTTATGAGAGCTAAAGAATTAGCAAAACATTTAGGTATAGGTTTATCGACTTTATGGCTATGGAACAAACAAGGCAAATTTACTTCTATCAAAGTAAGTGAAAAAGTAACTCTTTTCAATGTTGCAGATGTTGAAAAAGCTTTATTTGGAGAGGTTAAATAATATGGATAAAATATTTAGAAAACAACTGTATAAATGGACTTATGAGAAAATAAAATCTAATCCTAAAAAGTTTGGAGGGGATTATTCAAACTCTTTAATTATGTACGAATATCTAAAAGAGTTTTACTATGATTATGCTATTTATCAATTAGAGCCTAAATTAATGAGTGTACTTTCAACAGTTAGTAGAATTAAAAATAAATTGTTGGAGAGAAATCCTCATTTTGATTTTAGAACAAAGTACAAAAACAATAAAAAGAAAGGAGGCTTATAATGTATAAATTATCTTTAATTAATGATAAAAATCCATCAAAAATAGATGAAGTAATTGGAATTGCGTTTGATAATATTCATACTATTACAGCAACAAAAAATTACAGCCCCTTTATGTTTAATGATGGAAAAAGAAATCAGGCAAATAGTAATCCTAAAAATTTAATTTGTTTTGATATAGATGATACTTTGGAACTTAAAAAGGCTATTGAAATATGTTCAAGATTTAAAAGTTTAATTGTTACTACTAAATCACATCAAGTGGATAAAAAAGGGCTTATATGTGATAGATTTAGAATTATTATACCAATTGATAAAGATGTACCAAAAGAACATTTTAAGAGCTTTTATATCAGTTTATCAAAGTATCTTACTTTAGATAATGCAATAGATACAGCTTGTAATGATGTTTCAAGATTTTTCTATCCTAATATTAATCAGGAGGTATATTATTCAACATCATCAATTATAATAAGTTATGATGAAGTAATGCCTAAATTAACTGAAATAGTAAAAGTAGATAATTATGAGAATAGAGAGCTTTTAAATAATGAGTTACCTCATAATTTTATTTTTAAAGATGGAAGTATATTTTCAAGTTATGAATATTTAACAATAAATGAAACTGTAAAAATCAGATGTTTTAATCCTCATCACGAAGATAAAAATCCAAGTGCTTTTATAAGTAGAAATCCTAATAGTAATAAATTGTTTTGCAGTTGTAGCAGTTGCAGTGAAACAAAGTTTATAAAGTACCCTAATGAAGATGGGATTATGAACACTCATAACCCCTTAAGTAGTAATAACATTATAGCTAATGCCACAGCAAAAAAGACTGAAATTATCAATTATTCTTTAGATGATGAAGCCTTTACAATAGATGATATAAATGCCTTAAAGGATATTGAAATGCTTATAACTGGATTTTTACCTAAGAATCATATAACCCTAATTTATGCACCCTCAAACATAGGGAAAACAACTTCAACAATGGGAGTAATAAATCATATTTTACAAATAGATAAAAGTAAGGATATGACTTGTTATTATCTTGATTATGATAACGGAGCTAATACAATGAAACCTCATTTATTAAAGATATTAAAATCTGTAAATAACTTAAAATACATAAGCCACGATAGAACATCAAGAGAAAAACTTATTTTAAAACTACAAGCAAAAATAAGAAATGATGAAGATTTATCAAAAAGCATATTTGTGTTTGACTCATTACAACATTTTGTTGATAAAGATATTTCAAGTACAAAGAGTGAGCCTGATTTAAAAGAGTTGTTTGAACTTATGAAGAAACTAAGAAAGTTAGGAGCTACAATAATAATACTTAGTCATACTACTAAGGAAAAAGATGTAGCCGGAAAAGAATTTCAGTTTCGAGGGCTTAACATCATTAAAGATAATACAGATAATATGTTTTTTCTTACAAGAGAAAATAATACAAAATATTTGTATAAAAGAGAAAAATCAAGAGCAGATATAAAAGAATTTATCGAAGCTAAATACAATCACGATAATGTTTATATTGAATCGTTTGGGGATTTAGACAGTAAAGAGTTTTATGTTATGACTCAACAAGAAAAAGACAAAATGTTTATTAGTGAAGTACAAGCCTTATTAAGAACTAATGGAGTAATGGAGAAAAAGGCTATTGTTGATAGTTTAAAAGAAAGTGATTTTTTCTTAGATATTGGAATCAATAAGTTAAGAGATAAAATTGATTTATATACTGATAAATATTGGAAGATGGAATTGTCAGGAGAGAGAAAACAAAAACATTCTTATAGAATCATAGATGTAACTCAACAGTACATAGATGATATAAATGTATTTATCAATAATAGTAAAAGCCATAAAGGTTAAATACTTATATATATAATAATTATATAAATTTAATAAGTATATAAAATTAGTAAGTGTGTAAAAGTTGTAAAAGTTGTAAAAGTTGTAAGTGTAGAGAGATACCATAAAATCATACACTTACAGCTTTACAACAATTACAGCTTTATAGGTTATAAGAACTTTACAGAAAAAAACATATCTTCAAAACTATTTAATCCCTAATTCATATCACTATTTATAATTAAAAAATAAATCAAGTTATTTATTAAAGAAACTTATTGTAATATAAATTGAAATAAAATTAGGAGTATTTAATGAGTTTAGTTAAATGTAGAGAATGCAAAAAAGAAATTTCAAGTGAAGCAAAAATATGCCCACATTGTGGAATTGAAAAACCTACAAAAAAAGGAATTACATTTTTACAAGTATTTTTACTTATGATTTTTACAATAATAGCACTTGTGATTTTTGATAGTGATTCAAAAAAGAAAGTTGATACAGATAAATTAGTTAAAAGTGAAGATGCATTATTTTCAGAAAAAGAATTAAAACTATTCACTATTTTAATGAGGGATGATATAAATAGTATATTTAAAGGTGGTACTCCACTTTATCTTACTAAAACAAATTATATTGTAGTTAGTTCAGATAGTATTCAAAAAGATTATGAAAAAAATGAAATTAATGCAGATGAAAAATATAAGAATAAAGATTTAATTGTAAATGCAAAAATTAAAAGTATTGATAAGGATGTTTATAACAATGCATATTTATCTCTTTATGGAGGAACAAATCAATTCTTAAATCCTCAAGCTAAATTTAAAGATGGATATATAAGTTGGCTTTCAAATCTAAACAAAAATCAGAATATAACAATAGTTTGTGAATCAAGTAAAATGTTTGGAGGTAGTGTTTATCTTGATGATTGTATTCCATCTTCAAATTGGATAGAAAATAAAACAATAGAATTAATCAACAATACACATAAATTATTAAAAAATGATAATTTAGAACTTCAAGTTACTATTAAATTTATAAAAATGATAACTCCTAAACTTTTAGATTCAAGTGGATGTTTTAATGATAATTCTGATTCTTGTATAAAAGAATTAAAAAAGATAATGCCAACAGTAAAAAAAGAAATGGAAGAAATAAAAGGGAAATAATATATAAGTAAATTCAAATAGCTAATTTATAGTATAATTTAACTAAGTTACACTATAAAAGGCTATTTGTGATTATAGATATAAATGAAGAACTATTTGAGAAAGTTAAACAGATTGTTAAAGATAGAAATATAACTATCTATGAACAATTAGAAGAAATAAAACCACTTGAAACAATAGAAAATGCAACACTAACAAAAGCCCGTGAGCTTAAAACTCAAAGAGTCAAACAATCTATCAAAGAAACAATTAAAAGCCTTTACAATCAAAATATATCACTTAGTAAGTATAAAATCCATAAAGCAACTGGAATTGCATATATCACTATAAATAAATACTATGATGATATTTTAAAAGAGGTTATGAATGAACACTAAACAAACTGAATTTGTATTATATAGAGCAGATGGATTGAGCTTTGATAAAATTGCTACTACTCTAAAAGTTTCAAAAGCTACTTTAATACAATGGAGTAAACTATTTGAAAAAGAAATAAAAGAAATACAGTTTCAATCATTTATCAAAATTAAAGAGCTTCATAGTTGGAATACTCAAACAAGATACACAAACCTATTAGAGCAGTTAAAAATTATAGATGATGGGATTGTAAAATCTGATTTATCAAAAGCAACTATCAAAGATTTATTTACAATTAAGAATGATATATTAGGTCAATTAGATAGGATAGAAAACAAAATTAGAACCAATGCAAATGTAACAATCACAGATGAGTTAGGATATAAGGAAGCTTTGGAATTAAAACTAAATGAAGTTGAATAATATTAAGCCACTATCCAAAAGAGTTGGAATATTAAAGCCACTTAAAAAAGAAAAAACAGTTAGAGTTAATTATCTATCAAATATTGAAATGATTTTATATTCTGCTGATTTATGTTACTACTCAACTATGATAATCAGAAATCAAATAAAAAAGAGAAACAAATATAAGATTTTATATGCTATTGAAAAAGAAGTACATAGAATATATAAAATCATAAGTAAAGATGATTGGTATAGCACAGAAGATATACTTACTAAAAAAGAACTAAATGAAAATTTTAAAAAGTTTGGAATTAGAAAAAAAGATTTAATTTCATAGAACTATTTGAAACTATTTTTGTACTGAAAAACACTATTCCATAATTTAATCATATTATGAATATAATCACATTCTATTAAAAAAATGCGAGATTGAACCCGAGTAACAAAATGATATTTCAAGGGGTTACTTTTGCTTTATGTTACTTTTTATGTTACTTTTATTTTATATATATTTACAAAACTACTATTTAAAGCCTTTTAATTATATATGTTAGAGTGAGCACATCTCCACCAATTTATAAAAAAAACTTATAGTATTTTTATAATAAAATATTATATTTATATATCTTAATTCTTATATTAAAATATTTCTTTCATCTATCTTATATTTAATTAATCCATCACTTTATATATTTAAATTTTAATGTACGAAAAACACTTTATAATTAACAAATACTTAATCAAATAAACTAGTTTGCAAGTTTACTGAAAGATTAATATTATATTATCCCGAAAAAAGGAGTATATACATGTATTTTAGTACTGCAGATTTATGTGATGAAAACCAAGATAAAAATATACAAGTATTATCATCAGAATTTAAAAATTATGGTGGATTGGATGGATTTTTTGGGCAAATAACAACTATCAAATTAAACAAAAGCAATTGGGATTTACTTTCTATGTTAAGAGATGAAAATGGAGCTGAGAAAATCGTAGTTGTTGATGTGGATAGAGAGTTTTATGGTGTTGTAGGAGATAAACTATCATTATTTGCTGAACGAAATAATTATAAAGCAATTATTATAAATGGCTATGTAAGAGATATCAAAGAGACTAATAAATTTAAAATTGGTCTTGTAGCGTTAGGAACTTGTCCTTTGAGAAATTTTGAAAAGACTAATGGAGAAAGAGATATTGAACTTAAATTTGGAGGTGTTACTTTTAATAGTGGCGACTTTTTATATGCTGATGAAGATGGGATAATTGTTTGTTCTGAAGAATTAAATAGTAGTAATTTAAAGAAGAGATATTAATATCTCTTCTTTTTTTAGTTCGCTTTTTTTGATTTCGAAATTTTAGTTAGATCATAAAAAGCTTGAATTTCTTCAAACTTTTTATTTGTTTTTATTAGAAAGAATAAATCGCTTTTAATCTTAATTCATCTTTATCTTTAGATTCATTACCTTTTCCATTTTCATAGATAGTATAATCAGCTGATACAGCTAAGTTTTTAAATTCTCCAGAGAATTTATATTTCGCACCTAAATATGTCTGTTTTAAATCATTTTTTGCTATTAAAGAATCACTATTAGTATAAGAAACTTTAGTAGTTAGATTTCCAAATTTCTTAGAAGCACCAATTTGCCATGAGTCAGTACCAGCTGTATAATTACCAACTGTTGAAGTTGAAGATGTAAATGATGCAGTTGCAGCTTCACCTATACCTCTATTTACATTTCCTTTCTCATCAGTTGATGTATAAGCAGCATGGAAATCTACTGTAAAAAATGTAGCTCCCACTTTATAACCATTTAATGAACTATCTTTTACTGTTGCTTTATCATAATTAGTGTTATAATATTGAGCTGCAATAAATGGTTTAAAATCTCCACCAAATTTATAAGTAGCGTCTACATATAAATCTTTAACTTCATCAATAAAATCTACATAATGTCCTTGAATAGTTAAATTTTTGATTGAATCATTTTTAATATATAATGAAACAGCACCATCTGTACCTATTTTATTAAATCCTCCAACGTCACTATCATTAACTTCAGTATTAGAAAAAGATGCAGCATTTGTTCCACTTGTTACACTATCTGTTCTTGTTTGATATTTTGTAACTTTTCCTAAAGATACTAAAGTATTTGGAATATCAGTATTAGCTAAAAAATAACCTTCAAATGATTCTTTTATAAGTCTTGAACCTGAACCATTGATTAAAGGTAAAGAAATAAATTGTCTACCACCTTTAAAACTTGTGTTTGCATATTTATATTCTAAATAAGCTTCTGATAAAACTGAACCTGATGCATCCATAAATTTTGCTTGTTTTGACGTATCATCATCAATAGTTCCAACATGTGAAGTTTGTAATGTAGTACCTAATTTTACACCTTTAAAACTATCTGTAACATAATTTAAACTTCCACCATTTACCCAAATACTATTATCAGAAGTCTTTGCTAAATCGTAATTTTCATCAAAATAGTATGATTTAATATCACCTTTTATTTTTCCATTACTAAAAGCATCAGCTAATGAATCAGCTGCAAATGATGATGTTGCAATTGATGTTACTGCTAAAGTCGCAATTAAACTCTTTTTAATTAATTTGTTCATTTTTCTCTCCTTGTTAATTTAACAAAGTTATCCTAACATTGAACACTGTCATGAAACTTGCATTTTATACAAATTTTGACTTTTAAATATCCTTTCCATTAAATTCTTTTTCATTTGTTTTTTGAACAATTAACTTTGCTAATTTATCCGTTTGAATTGCGATATCATAAGTTTTATTCGATATTGCAGCATTTTCTTGAGTCTTTTGATCTAATAAATTTATTGCATCATTTATTTGCTCTATGCCTTTTTGTTGTTCATTACTAGAAAAATTAACTTGTGATATTAATTCAATTGTTTTTGAAATATTTTCATCAACAGTGTTATAACCAGTAATCATCTCTTTAGCTATCTCTTTTCCATCATTTGCTTTTAATATAGCAATTGATACTAATTCTTTAATTTTTTTTGTTGTTTCAGCACTTCTTGCAGCTAAATTTCGCACTTCAGCTGCAACGACTGCAAAACCACGTCCAGCTTCACCAGCAGTTGCTGCTTCAACAGCTGCATTAAGAGATAATATATTTGTTTGAAATGAAATTTGTTCAATCATATCAATACTATTATTGATTGTAAGAATTTGTTGGTTTATTGTATCAATTGCCAAATCAGTCTTTAACGATAAATTTTTCCCTTCATTCACTGAATTAGTTAATATTTCTGTATATTCAAACATATTTTTAACACTTAGTGTATTTGATGTTATATTACTTGTTATTTGCTCAACAGCAGCAGCTGTTTCTTCAAGTGAAGCAGCAGAGTTATTTAGGTTACTATTTAGAATATTTACATTTTCAATTAATGTATCACTATTAGAATCTAAAACCAAACCATTTTTCTTATTTTCTATTAACATTTGAGTAATTGAATCACCTAAATAATTTATTCCTTCAGATAATTGAAGAAGATGTTTTTTAGAGTTATTTGTATTAATTTTATTCAAATAATTATAATTTGAATATTGTTCTAATATATTAAGTATATTATTGATATTCATTTCTAAATTTATTCCCATTTGGTTTAATAAATTTGTTAATTCATTTAATGAAGAGTTTGAAGATTTTTTAGTAACTCTTTGTGATAAATCACCTTGTTCAAACTCTTTTAATACAAAAATAGTTGATTTAATAAGCTCTTTTTCTTCCTCAACATTATCTTTTATTTTTAAAATATTTTCATTTATAATCTTTGACATAGTTCCAATTTCATCTTTTGAAACTATATTTAAAAGTAAAACATCATCTTTTTCTCTATTTAGATATTTAAAGAAATTTAATAATCCTTCTTGAAAGTTATTAAGAGGTGATATTATATTTTTATTTATTATGAAATATACAAAAAAAGATAAGGACAATAAAACAATAAATGAAACTATAATAATCTCTGTTCTCAAAGAGTGTGGTGTAATTAAAACTTCATCTTCACTAATTTCAGAAACAATTGCCCAAGTTATATCTTTTGAAATATTTATAGGACTATATGCACATAGAACATTATAATTATCATACCCTTTTATAATTTCTGTATTTGTTTGATTTTTAAATGCATTTATCGTTGCATTTGTTTTTATACTATTTTTTTGAGGAGCTAAAAAAGATGAATTTATTGAATGAGTTTTTGGACTTAAAAAACTATCACTTCTCATTAAATAGTCATTCCCAACTAAATAATCTTCTTGCGTTTGCCCATAACCTTTTCTAAAATTCATTATTTTATTTATATCATTATTTCCAATTTGAAATACTAATACAGCTTTTATTCCATCCTCTTTATATCCATTTTCATATACAGGTGTCCCTAAAAACATTACAGGTTTATTGTCATTAATTTCATAAGGTTTCATATCTACAAAAGTAGTTGCATTGTTTTCAATGGTTTTTTTCCATACATCAGCTAGTAAAGAATTATTCAATTTTCCAAATTTTAGGTTTTCTCCAAAGTCAGCATTTTTTTTAGCTGTATAATATATTTGCCCTGTTTGTACATCAATTAAATAGATATCATTATAATTATACTTTTTAATATAACTTTGAAAAAAATTCTCACTTGAAGAAATAGTATCTTTAACCATTGAATCATTTATTGGAAATTTACCTTTTGTGTCTATATCCATCTGGGAATATAAACTAGTTAAATCATAAACCAATTGATCAACTGTTTTACTACTTGATAAAACTTCTATATCATTAACCATTCGATTAAAAAGATTTTCAATTTGCTGAGTTTTATTATCTCTTGAAAAAGTTAAACTATCATAATTATTTTTCATTAGTGCTTTTTTTGCTTCTTCAACAGAAATACCACCTATAATAACTATAACAATTAATAAAGAAATGATTGAAATTAAAATCATTTTCATTTTAATATTTATATCTTTATATTTAAACATAAAAATCCTTTTTTCATTTTCTATTAATATAACTTCTATTACTGTCAAAAAACTTGCAAAGATTTTTTGATAACTCTTGATAATAAAAAAATTAAATATTATGCAAGTTTCATGAAAGAATTCAATGTTAATCTTCCCTCATATCTTTCTTAGATAATAAAACTTAAAAAAGGATTTAAGATGAAAATGATTAAAACACTTGTTACTTCAGGTTTAGCATTAGGAATGTTAATAAATACATTAAGTGCAAAAGAAGTTGATTTTGAAGGTAAAACTATTGAATTGATTATGCCTTATAATGCAGGAGGAGGAACTGATAAATGGGGAAGATTTTATGCACCACTATTATCTCAACAATTACCTGGAAAACCAAATATTATAATTAAAAATATGCCAGGAGGTGGTTCAACAAAGGGTGCAAACTATTTCGCAGAAAGAGCTTCAAAAGATGGTTTAACAATTTTTGCATCTTCAGCGTCAACACAAATACCTTTTTTATTAGGTGATGAAAGAATAAAATATGATTTCAAAGATTGGTATGCAGTATTAACTTCTCCTACAGGTGGAGTTGTTTATGTATCAGATTCTTTAGGTATAAAAGATATAAATGATTTTGATAAACTAAAAAATGCTGAATTAAAATTTGGAAGTCAAGGTCCTACATCAATGGATTTAATTCCATTATTAGCTTTTGATTTACTTGAATTAAATGTACAACCAGTATTTGGGATGAAAGGAAGAAAAGAAGGTAGATTAGCATTTTTAAGGGGTGAGACAAATATTGATTTCCAAACAAGTTCTGCTTATTTAAAAGAAGTTGTTCCCGCACTTACTAAAGGAAAATCTATTCCATTATTTTCTTGGGGAGTGTTAGATAATGATGGAAATCTACAAAGAGATCCTAGTTTCCCAGAACTTCCACATTTTGGAGAAGTTTATACAAAAGTAACAGGTAAATCATTTGATGAAGAATCATTTAAAGCTTGGAAAACTTTATTTACAGCAAGTTTCCCATCTCAAAAAATGTTAGTATTACCAAAAGACGTTTCTGCTGATGTAATTGAAACTTATGAAAATGCACTTAAAAAGGTTGTTTCTGCTTCTGATTTCAAAGAAAAAAGTGAAATTCATCTTGGAACATATGAGCAAACAATTGGTGAAAAAGCAAATAAATTAAAAGATACAGCAACAACTGTTAATAAAAAAGATAGAGATTGGATTAGAAATTGGCTAGAAGTAAATCATAAAGTTAAGTTTTAATTTCAACTTTTATTAAAAAAATTTCAAAAATAAAAAGTCACTTCACTATTTTAGTAAAGTGACTTTTTCTATTTTAATCTACAAAAATTTAATCATATTCTTCATTTATCAAATAAAAACTGCAAGTTTCAAGACAGCTAATAATGTTAATCTTCACTTAGAATTCAAAGTAAGAAATATACTTTAAAAGGAGATTTTATGGCTATTGATGCATTATTAAACGCCTTTTATGAACTTATGTCTATACAACATATGCTTTATTTATTTGGTGGAGTACTTTTAGGAATTATTGTTGGGATTCTTCCCGGACTTGGTGGAATTGTAGGTTTCTCTATTATGTTGCCTTTCATTTATGGAATGGATGTTACATCTGCTCTTGCTATGTTAATTGGTATGGTTGCTGTTATTCCAACATCTGATACTTTTACATCAGTACTTATGGGAATTCCAGGTTCTTCTGCTTCTCAAGCAACTGTTTTAGATGGTTATCCATTATCTCAAAAAGGTCAAGCTTCAAGGGCTTTAGCAGCTGCTTTTAGTTCATCTTTAATTGGTGGATTATTAGGTGCTGTTATTTTGACATTTTTTATTGTTTTTGCAAGGGATATTATCTTAAAACTTGGAACTGCAGAACTATTTATATTAGGAATTTTTGGTCTTAGTATGGTTGGTGTTTTAAGTGGGAAAAGCTTATATAAAGGTTTTATTGCAGCTTGCGTTGGTTTGCTATTAGGTTGTATAGGAAGTGCCCCTGCAACTGGTGAATGGAGAATGACTTTTGATAGTTACTATTTATTTGATGGAATTAAATTAGTAATTTTAGGACTTGGTGTTTATGCTGTTCCTGAAATTATAGATTTATTAGTAAAAAATCAAAAAATATCAAATGGAAAATTAAGTGGTTCTTGGGTCCAAGGTGTAAAAGATACTTGGGCAGCAAAATGGATTATAGCTCGTTGTGCACCTATGGGAGCAATGATTGGAGCAATTCCAGGGCTTGGTGGAAGTGTTGTTGACTGGATTGCTTATGGACATGTTGTTCAAACATCAAAAGATAAAAGTCAATTTGGTAAAGGTGATATCAGAGGTGTAATTGCACCTGAGTGTGCAAATAATGCAAAAGAAGGTGGAGGATTAATTCCTACATTACTTTTAGGAGTTCCAGGAAGTGGTTCTATGGCTGTATTCTTAGGAGGCTTAACTATCTTAGGAATTGAACCAGGACCTGCGATGGTTGGACAAAACTTAGAGGTGTCTTATACAATTATTTGGTCATTAGCTATTGCAAATGTTGTTGGAACACTAGTTTGTTTAGGATTAGCTAAACATATTGCAAAAATTACAAATATTCCTTATGGATTTATTGCTCCTATTATGTTAATGATTATCTTTTTTGCTGCACTTCAAGCAACAAGAAGTTTAGAAGATTTAATTTTATTAATAGTAATTGGTGCATTAGGTATTTTATTTAAACACTTTGATTGGCCAAGACCTGCTCTTCTTATTGGATTTATTTTAGCTGGTACTATTGAAACTTATTACTATCAAGCGGTTCAATTTTACTCTTGGGATATGATTTATAGACCAGGTGTAATTGGAATTGTATTATTTATGATTGCTTCAATTGGATTAAGTACTTACTTCAAAAGAAGAAGTGATAAAAAAGAAAAATTAGAAAAAGAAGAAAAAATAAGAAATGCTGAATTAAAAGAAGAAATTGTTGATGCAAATGGTACAAAATACACTTATTCATTTTTTTCAGGTGAATTATTTATGGTTATTGGATTAATTATCTTTGGAAGTTATGCTTTATTTGATTCTATTCCCCATGACTTTTTAGGTGGAATCTTCCCAATAGTAATTGCTTCATTAATGGTTTTATTTTCAGTACTTTTAGCATTTCAATTAGTATCAAAAACTAAACAAAAAGATGTATTAGGTGTAAGTGTAATGGAAAATGGAGAATTTACATCTTATTGGAAAGAGACTTGGAAAAGCTTTTTAATCCTTCCAGTATTTTTATTTGGTACTTGGATTTTAGGGTTTATTCCAGCATTAGTATTTTTGATTTCAATAACAATCAGAATTAAAATGCAATCCTCTTGGTTAAAAATTACAACGATAACAACTCTAGCTATTGGTTCATTATGGTTAATTTGTGAAGTAATGTCTTTACATCTTCCAACAGGACTAATTGGAAATTTAATATTAAAAGGTTAATAAAATGAATGATTTAAATAGAATAAAATGTATGATGTATAGAGCAGGAACTTCAAAAGGTGCTTATTTTTTAGATAAAGATTTACCAAAAAACACAGAAGAAAGACATAATCTTTTATTAAAGATTATGGGTTCTCCTGACATTAGGCAAATTGATGGTATCGGAGGAGCAACTTCTGTAACTACAAAAGTTGCAATTATTTCTCCATCAAAAAGAGATGGAATAGATATTGACTATAAATTTATTCAAGTTATGGTTGACCAACCAATTGTTGATGATAAACCAACTTGTGGTAATATATTAACAGCTGTTGGAGTTTTTGCACTTGAGCGAGGATTAGTAAATATTGAAGAAGATGAAACTATTGTAAATATCTATGATGTAAATACAGGTGCTACAATTGCTCAAACAATTAAAACACCAAATAGATGTATTACTTATAAAGGTGATATGCAAATAGCTGGAGTTCCAGGAACTGCTGCTCCAATTGATCTATTTTTTAAAAATATAACTGGTGGCAAAACAGGTTCATATTTACCAACAAAAAATGTAATTGATACTTTTTGTGGAGTTGAAGCAACTTGTTTAGATATTAGTATGCCAGTTGTTTTTGTAAGAGCCCAAGATGTGGGAGTTACAGGTTATGAAACACCAGAGGTATTAGATTCAAATAAAGAATTATTTGAAAAACTAGAACAAATTAGGGAAGAAGCTTCTCAAGCTATGGGTCTTGGTTCTTGTAAAGGGAATGTTATTCCAAAAATTGCAGCTGTTAGCAAACCTAAATTTGATGGAGATATGAACATTAGATATTTTACACCAACAACTGCACATCCTGCAATTGCTGTATCTGCTGGTTTTTGTATTGCTGTTGGCTCTTTCATAAAAGGAACTATTTTAAACCAAATTAATCAACAAGAGTTAACTTTGGGTAGTCATATAGTTAAAATTGAAAATCCATCAGGAACTACACAAGTAGGAGTTAATTTTCCTTCATTAGATATAAGTCAAGTAGAAGGAATGACAACAAGAACAGCTAGACTTTTATTTGAAGGTGAGGTTTATGTATAAAAATGGAACTGCTTCCAAATTCAATTACACTTTTTGATCTGTTTTTATTAATCCTTTTTTGTTTCATAGGTGCAGCAATTTCTACATCTATTGGAACAGGAGGAGGATTAGTTGTTATTGGGGCGATGAGTTTAGTTATCCCAGTAACAGCTCTTTTATCTATTCATGCAATAATCCAATCAGGTTCTGGAATATTGCGTGCAATAATGTTTAGGAACTCCTTTTATAAAAAATTCTTTTTTCTTTTTATGTTTGGTACACTTTTTGGATACTTTTTTGCTACACAATTTCTGATTGTACTTCCTGAATATTTTTTAAAACTATTTTTAGGACTTGGTATAATTATTTTAACTTTAATTCCTAATTTTAAAATAGATAATATTTCAAATAGTAAAATAATAATTTTTGGTGCAATTACAGGTTTTTTAACAATGTTTGTTGGAGTAATGGGACCACTTTTAGGTATTTTTTTAAGCTCATTTTTGACAAATCGTCATATAATTGTAGGAACTTTAGCTTGGTGTATTTCTTTTCAGAACTTAGGAAAAGCTATTATTTTTGGTGGTTTAGGATTTGATTATACTCCTTGGATAAATTTGATTTTAATACTAATTGTTTTTTCATATTTTGGAACACTTTTTGGCAAAAAACTTTTAGATAAAAGTAATGATGAATTATTTAAAAAAATCATAAAAATTGTAATTATTTTACTTGGAGGTAAATTAGTAATAGAATCTATTTTACTAATGCTTAAATAAATGCAAGGTTTATGACAGCTTTATATATTAAGGTTATAATAAAAATGGAGTTTTAAATGAAAATATTATTAACTATTCTTTTTTTATTAAATACAATTTTATTTGCCCAAAATTACCCTTCTAAACCTATAACATTAGTTGTGGGTTTAGGAAAAGGTGGAAGTAGTGATAGAATGGCTAGAAATATGGCTACATTATTAGAAAAAGAGTTAAATACTTCAATAAATGTAATAAATATAAAAGCAAATGCCTCATTAGATGCTGCAAATTATGTATTAGCCCAAGAAAGTGACGGTTATACTATTTTTACTTCAGCTTTTTCTCCATATCTTGCAAACACAGTATTAAGTGGACAATCAACATATACTCTTGATGACTTTCATTTTATAAATATTCAATGGTTTGATTACGATTTAATATCTGTAAATAAAGATTCAAAAATAAATTCAATAAAAGAATTATTATCTGAAATAAAAGATAGTCCTAAAAAAATCAAGATTGCAGTTATTTATAAATCAAGTGGTCATTTAATGATAAAACTTTTACTTGAAAAATTTAATATTCCATTTGAAAAAGTTGAATTTAATTTTTTTGCAGGAGGTGAATTAGCTAGAACTGCACTAATTGAGTCTAAAGTTGATCTTTTAATAATTGCTGCACAAGGAAGTGAAAAATACAGAAATGAGATTAAACCTTTAGCTGTAATTTCAGATAAGAAATCGAGAAGATGGGATGCGCCTACACTTAATGAAGCCCTTAAAGATACAAATATTACATTACCTATTATAAATGGTCCAATGAGAGGATTTGCAGTATCAAAACAATTTAAAGAGAGATATCCTCAAAGGTATCTTATTTTAGAAAAAGCAATTAAAAAGGTACTTGCAAAAAGGTCAAATCAACGAATATTAAAAGAAAAAAACATAGGTTATACTTGGATAGGAGATAAAAGATCTAAAGAGGTACTACTTAAAACCTACAATTTATTTGAAACTTATAACTATTTATTTGATAAATAAATTTATTTTATTGGGTATTTAAATATTATAGATATTTCTAAACCATTATTATTAGAAGCGATTACTTCAGCATTATGTAATGTTGCAATTTGTTTTACAATACTAAGTCCTAAACCTGAACCAGTTTTTGAAGAATCAACTCTATAATATCTTTGAAAAATATTTTTTAAATTTTCTTTTTCTACACCATATCCTTCATCTTTAACATTTAACCAGATTGTATTATTATGTCTTTTTAGGGATAAAGTTATTGTTCCCATAGGGTTTCCATCAATATCTACAGCATAATGTAATGCATTGTTAATAATATTATCAAGCATACTTTCTAAAATAATAATATCAGTTTCTATAAATATTTGTTCATCTAAATCTTCAAAAGCAAATTCAAAACCTCTTTTATAAACTCTTGGAGCTGTTTTAATACTATAATTTTTACAAATTTCATTTAGATTTGCTTTTTTTAATCTTGCTAAATTTATTGTATTTGGATTTGTTTTTGCATACAATAATAGTTGTTCTGTAATGTGTGACATATTATTAATATGAGAGTTTAGAATAATAAATTTTTCATCTTTTTTATCAAAAAAATGGTCTAATTCCATTTTCATTTCTGCTAAAGGAGTTCTTAGTTGATGAGATACATCTGAATTGAACTGTTCTATATATTCAATATTATCTCTACTTCTTTCAAGTAAAATATTAATACTATTAACTACATCTTCAAGTTCTTTTGGAGCATTAAATTTCAAGGGAGTTAAATCCCGTGAATCTCTTTGTTTTATTTTATTTTTGAGTAATTGAAGCGGTTCCAATCCCTTATTTACAGCAACTAAAGTAATTAAAATAGTAAATAAAGAAACAATTAAAATAATCATTAAAACAGTATTAATAACTTCTTCTATGTTTTCATTTCTCTCATGCATACTCTCTGCAATTGTTATATACGCAGAATATTCTTTGTTTGAATCTATAAAAAAAACTTTATAAGAAATTACTCTTAATTTTTCCCCATCATAGGTTTTATTATAAAATCTTTTATCCTCATATAAAAGTATATTGTTATCAAATAAATCTTCTTGTCCAATCAAAACTTTTCCATTTTGATTTACCACAGAATAATAAATAAGACCTTTTTGAGTAAGTGATAAAAAATCAACAGAAAAATTAGGGAAATCAATTATCAATTTCCCATTTTCAACTCCAATATAATCTTCTATACTTTTTGCAGATGCATATAAACGATTATCAAAGAAATTATTAACTCTATTTTTTAAAAAGTTATTTAAATATATAAAAAGTATTAAAGTAAATAAACCCAATGGAAATATTAACCACTTAGTTAATTGGGTACGAATTGATGGTATCTCTTTCATATTAATACATCATATAGCCAAGGCCCCTCACAGTTTTTATATTTATTGAATCCCCAAGTTTTTTTCTTAATCTTGAAATATATGTTTCAACAGCTGTTGGATTAAATTCATCATCTATTGTAGTAATATGATCAACAATATTATCTTTACTTACTATTGCATTTTGATTTTGTAATAGAAATTCAAATATTTTTAATTCTCTTTTACTTAATTCTATCAATTCAGAGTTTTTAGTCAAAATAAGTGTTTGAGTATTAAATGATAAATCATTGTAATTAATAATATTTGAAATTTGATTTTTACTTCGTCTTAAAAGTGCGTGAACCCTTGCTATTACCTCATCGAGTTCAAAAGGCTTACACAAATAATCATCTGCACCTGTATCAAGACCTAAGATTCTTTGGTCAAGTTTATCTCTTGCAGAAATAACTAAAATTGGCAAATTTTTTTGAGATGTTCTTAATTTTTTAATAATATCAATTCCATCAATATTAGGTAATCCTAAATCTAAAATCAACAGGTCATAAATTGCTGTTTCAAGAGAATAAAGACCATCTTCTCCATCATGAAAAACATCAATAAGGTAACCTATTTCTTTTAGTTTTCTAGAAATACCATTTGCTAAGGTTTCGTTATCTTCAATTAATAATATTTTCATGGTAAAAGTATATCACAATTTAGTGAGACATAAAAATAGGTAATGTCGATTTTTCTAAAAGATATCTAGTCGCTCCACCAAACATCATCTCTTTTAAACCTCTATGTCCATAAGCACCTGCAACTATTAAATCAAAGTTTCCATCTAGTGCTGCATTTAAAAGTGCTTGACCTGGAATTTTTGTTGTTTTTACTATTTCATAAGTAGCATCTACTTTATGACATTTTAAATAATCTAATAAATCATTTATGATATTAGTTCCCCCAACATATTCTTCTGAAGAAATAATGTGTACTCTTTGTGCTTCTTTTAAAATATCAATTGAAGTAGTTAATGCTCTTGAAGCTTCAGGAGAGTTATTCCAACCAATAATTACTGATTTTGTAGAGAATGTTTTCATAACTCGTGGAATCATTAGTACTGATTTTCCACTTTTTAATACTGCTGTTTCAAATGTAGATGTTGTAACTCCTAAAGGAGGAGCTGCTGCTATTACTAAATCACAAAACTTTGATTCTTGTTCAATAATATTACTTCTAAGTCCTTTTTTATCTTTTAAATAAACATTTGCTTCACTATCAAGTGGAGTTTGAGATATTTTAATATCAATTTCTTTAACTATTTTTTCAAAAAGTTTATTAAACTCTAAAGATTCATCTTTATATTTTTTATCCACAACTTCATCAATTTTTTTAAAAAGATCTTCAGGTATAGATAAATTTCTATACATATTAGGATTATATTTAGGTCCACATTTTAAAATTTCTAAATTTATTTTAAAATATTTTGCAACTAACAAGGCTCCATAAATTCTCTCTTCTAACTCTTCTCCACCACCAATAGGAAAGAACATTTTTCTATAATTCATAAAAAATCCTTTTAATCTAACGTTAAAAGAATAGTAACATTCGATTCTGTCATAAAGCTTGCAAATTATTTATTTTGATTATAAATATACGAAAACCAAATTTATATTCTCCGACATTAACTGAAAACATATATCTTCATTTTCGTACAATTTTTAAATTTGTGAATCATATAAGTTTGATTAGCGTCGGAAAACAGATAATTGTAAGTTACTTATAAATTTCTAATTTAAAAAACTACCCTATTAATTTAAATTAACACTATATATAGATATTTATAATCTCTCATTCGCTTTTTTATAAACTTCCATATCATCTCTTTTTCCAATGGCAATAGTGTAAATTGATAAAATATCATCTTGAATTTCATATACAATTCTAACTCTTTTTTTTGATACATAAACTTTTCTAAATCCACTTAAGTTCATATTATTTTTGTTTCCAAGAGGAAGTCCAAGTTCTGGAGAACTTTTAATTTGTTTTAATTTTTTGAATACTTGAATTTGAAGGGCATTATCAAGTTCTTTTAAATCATCTTCAACTTTTGGATGTAATTTTAGTTCATACATTTTATAAAGAACTTGTATCTATGCTAAATTTTTTAGCCATATCGTCTAACGATATATAATCAGATTTAGAAGTACTGATTCTATTTTGAACTATTTCATATATTTCTTTATGTTCAATATTATTCATTAGCTCTTCAATCTCTTTTAATCTTTCATATTCCTGTGTTGAAATAACAACAGCTTCCAATTTATTGTTTTTTAGAACACCAACTTTTTCTAAACTATGCTCTTTTAAATTTCCAAGAATTTTACTTATTGATTTTGTAAAGTCTGTAATTGATAATAACTCATTTTGTGTATAACTTACCATTTTATTAACTCCTATATTTTATAGTTAATATTATAGCTAATTTAATAGTAAATTCACAAATTTATTAAAAAGAATAGATTTTCCTTATTCCGCCACTTTTCCACCGGTATCCAGAGGTTTTTACCATCAGTTATTGCAACACTCTTGAAATGTATCTTAGAGTTAATATTTTCAATTAAATATTTATTAAAGAATTTGAAATGACTGCAACAACAAATAAAGTTAGAACAAATGTTTACCTTGATGCAACTACAAAAGAGAAAGCTCAAGAAATTTTTAAACAATATGGTTTAGGATTAAGTGAAGCTTTTAATATATTTTTAACACCGTCTGTTTTAGAAAGAGGAATTCCTTTTGAAATAAAAATTCCAAATGATGAAACACTTGAAGCTATTAAAGATGCAAGAGTAAATAAAAATATGACAAAAGTTAATTTAGAAGAATTACCACAAGAAGCCAGAGATCATTTTTTAACAGGAGATTGGAAAGATACAAAAGAATTTCATATAAGTGGAGATTTACTTGTTATTTACATGATAAATGATAATACTTTACAACTTCTTAGAATTGGAACGCATTCTCAACTTTTTAAATAAGTTCCTTCTCCTTAAATGAAATTGAACTCAAGAAGAACATCTAGCAAAACTTTTTTACGGTAATTATTACGGTATTCTAAAATTCATTCAAATTTAAAGCCCTAAAACATAGGCTCTAGAATAACTTTGGATAGTGCACATCTCCACCAATACACAATCCAAAAAAACTTACAAAGTCTAAAAAGTACCAACAAATGGCACTTTTTATCTCTTTTATAAACAATTTAGTCCAATCAAACTGTAATTGTTAATCTTTAATTTCTAATTATTTAATGAAATCTAGCTTTTTAAATAGTAATATCTTTAGAAACATAAACTCTTAAATCAATACTGTTAAAGGTATTGCCCAAAATTGATAATCTTCTATTTTATATGGTAAAACTTTATCACCACCATAAAAAACTATACCTTTAAAATTTTTATCTTTCATAGTTTTCGCAAGTGCTAAAAGTCCTTTAAAATGTTCACTTTTAATATTTGAACCTGATTTAATTTCAATTGCAACAATATCACCCAAACTTGACTCTAATACAAAATCAACTTCTTTTTGTTGTGTATCTCTAAAATGATATATTTCTATATCTTCATTTGCATTAGCTTGATGTTTAATAAGTTCAGTATAAACAAAAGTTTCAACTAAATTTCCTAAGTGTTCATTTTTCCCTAACATCGAAGATTTTACACTAGCATTTAATAAAAAACTTGCAAGTCCAGAATCTATAAAATGAACTTTAGGACTTTTGGTTACTTGTTTAAGTATATTATTTGAGTAAGATGGAACAAGTTTTATAATATACAGAGCTTCTAATATTTTTACATATTTTGTAACTGTTTTATCCGTAATCCCTATATTTTTTGAAATACTTGTATAATTTACCAAAGAACTTACTTGTCCTGCTAATATTTTTAAAAGTTTGGCAAGATGTGAAAGTGTATCTATTTGTACATTTTCAATATTTGCAATATCTTTAGAAATTCGTGCTTTTATATAAAAATCATACCAAGCTTTTTTAGCTTTTATTGGTAATTCATAAACTTCGGGATAACCTCCATTTATAACTGCACTTATAAACTCTTCTTTTGAGATACTTTCAAAATCAATATCAAAATTATTGAAGTTATCACTAAAAAGTTTATCAATGATATTTATATCTCTTTTATTTATTTCACTATATGAAAGAGGAAATAAATTAAAACTAACCATTCTACCTGCTAATGATTCTTTTATTTTAGAGTTTTTAAATATATCAGATGAACCAGTAAGTAAAAACATACCTTTTCTATTTTGAACATCTGCACTCATTTTAATAGGTGGTATTATCTCTGGTATCATTTGAACTTCATCAATAGCTACATTTTCATCTTTTGAAATATATTCAATAAAACCTTTTGGGTCAGAAGTTGCGGTATTAAAAATATCAATATCATCAAAAGTATAATATTTCATATTCTTGTTTTTTGCTATTTTCTTTTGTAATGTAGTTTTACCCGATTGTCTTGGACCATTAATAGCTACTATTCTAAATGACTCTAACATTTCTATAATTGTTAATTCTAGTTTTCTAGGTATCATCTTCTCTTCTTTTTCAAAATTATATTAATATTATTCCGGATTATATTAATTAGAATTCCGAAATATATAATAGTATATTACGGATTATGTACTTAAAAGAAAATTTGTTTATATACATTATTTACTAAATAATTAAAACTTCAATCCCAATTTGATGAGATTGAACGCAAGAATTAAATCTAGCAACACTTTTTTACGGTATTTCAAATTTTAGGAAAATTAGAGGCCCTAAAAAAATAGCTTTTGATGGTGTACATCTTATCAACATGAGATAATGAACCAAGCTGTTGATTATGATAGAAGATTCAATAAAATGATTTTTAAAAGATGGATGTAGAAAAAGATATTTAGCTTCATTTGACGATAAGGAAACTTTAAATACTTCTGCTACGGGCGATTTGATAGCTAAATATTCAATACTATAAATTAATGTTAATAAAGTCTCTTCAAGAATAAGTAAAATTAATATTTTTTAATAATATTTTTGATTTTTTTATTAAAGAATTAAGCTATAAAGTTAGTAATAAGAGTACACTGAAATAATCATGGTGATGAAAGGTTTATAAAATGATTGATCAACAGATTCTATTTTTAAGTATTATTGCAATATGTATGATTATTATTACAGCGATAATTATCTTTGCCGCTATCAAGTATACAAAAACCATGAATAAGGTAAATGTCATTATTGACCTTGGACAAAATAAATTTTCTACTCTTTCAAGCAATCTTTCTGTAATCACTCAAGAGAGTAGTGATTTATTAAAGAAGTTAGGAAATGAGAGTCAATTCTTAACATTCAAAGCCTCTAATAGTATCTCTAAATTAACTAATGCCTCTATCGCGTTTAAGGCATTCTCTCAGTTTTTTAAAAAAAATCCAGAAATAAAAGAGGATAACATGAATAAAAATAATCTACTCAGTTTAACAGTTGGTGCAGCTATCACAGGAATTGGTGCCTATTATATTTTCAAAAATAAAGATGAAATTTCAAAGAAAATTAATGCCCTAGAAGAAACACTTGTAGATGATTACGGAGAAGTAGTTAACAAAGCAAAAGAGAAGCTTGAAGAATTAATGAAAGTATTTCAATCTACGGCACAAGAATTTTTACATGGTGGAATAGTGGATGAAATCAAAGAAAATGAAATCAAGCAACTTGTTAAAAAACTTGATAAACTTCAAAAAGAAATAGAATCACTTAGCATAAAAAGTTAATTTTTATCTAGGTGCCTTTTTTTATGCGCAAGGCTTGATCCATTGGCTTTGCGCAAAGTTATAAGAGTCGTAATAGCAAGTGCAATAATAGCAGGTC
>Ga0180008_1000745_pt1 | contig 24155 bp, 28 predicted proteins | sample MM_PW_MetaG_FD_121121 | JGI IMG/M metagenome (GOLD analysis project Ga0180008, IMG submission 121121) | Groundwater microbial communities from the Aspo Hard Rock Laboratory (HRL) deep subsurface site, Sweden - MM_PW_MetaG | ecosystem: Environmental > Aquatic > Deep subsurface > Groundwater...
AAGTAGAGGAAAAAACCTAAATTTTTATCTGCTTCTTTTAATTCCAATTCTTTTACAATATTTGGATATTGGACATTTCCAACAATGAGGGTTTTTTGGTAGACATATTATTTTTCCATGTAATATAAATATACCATTTAGTTCCTTCCAATACTTTTTAGGAAATACCTTCATTAAAGCTAATTCTGTCTGTTCAGGATTTTTCGTGTTAACTATACCTAACCTATTAGGAATACGATTTAGGTGTGTATCCACAGCTATCACATTTTTACCATATGCAAAAGAAAGCACTATATTACAAGTTTTTCTTCCCACACCATATAATTTCATGAGTTCTTCTTCTGTATCAGGAACTTTTCCATTATATTTTTCAATTATATCTTTTGATATTTTTTTAATTACTTTTGCTTTGTTTTTATAATAACCAGAACTATAAATTAGTTCTTCAAGTTTTTTTATAGGTATTTTTACAAAATCTTCAGGTGTTTTTGCAACACTAAATAATTTTTTAATTATCTTTTCTGTTGTTTCATCTTTTACTCTTAGTGAAATTATACATGAGATTAATGTTTGAAAAGGGGTAAAATGTTTTGTATCTTTTGCTTCTCTATTCAATGTTGTTCTTCTAAGATTCTTTTGTTTTTCCTCAAGAATTTTTATAATTTTAGTTATATTATTCATATTAAAAAATAAAAAGAAAGAAGATTTAAATTACTTTCTAGATTTCTTTTTCTTTTGTTGATGCAATAATATGTAAATAATAGGTAATATACCTAAACTATTAACAATAAGTATTGCTACATACCATATTTTATGCTCGTTTCTTGCTGCTTTCCATAGTGCGATTCCTTTCCAAACTAGTTCCCATATTGTTGCTGCAATAATGAAAAATACGAAACCAGCACCAAGTACAGCCATTTCTTCAAACATTTTGTACACCTCCTTCTACATCATAAACATCAAATCTTGTTTTATTTACAACATCGGGATTAACTGAAATACTAGTAATTCCTTCTTTAACTAAAAACTCAACAATTTCTTTATATTCACTTGGAGCTTGGCCACAAATAGAAACTGTTTTTCCTTTCTCTTTAAATCCATTTATAATATTATGAATTGCTTTAAGTACAGCATGATTTCTTTCATCAAAATAATGCATTCTTCCCAGTTTGGCAGAGTCACGATCAACACCTAAACATAATTGTGTTAAATCATTTGATCCAATAGAAACACCATCAATGTCTAATTCAGCAAATTCTTCAGGTATTAAAGCCATTGAAGGAACTTCAGCCATCAAGAATATTTTGAAATCTTCATTTCTTTCAAGACCACAATCTTTCATTATAGCTAAACATTTAGTTACTTCATCAACTGTTCTTACAAATGGTAACATTACATAAACATTTTTGTATTCTTCACGAACTTTTTTTATTGCTGCACATTCTAATTTGAAAGCTTCTTTAAATTCTTCACTAACATATCTTGAAACTCCACGCCATCCAATCATTGGATTATCTTCATGAGGTTCAAATTCCTCTCCACCTTTTAAATTCTTATATTCATTAGTTTTGAAATCTGAAAATCTTACAATTATAGGTTTTCCATCAATATTTGAAGCAACTTTTTTTATTCCTTCACATAACCCATTAATATATTCATTTTGCTGGCCTGTTCTTATCAACATATTTGGGTGCTCTCCAATCTTATTTGCAATTACAAATTCTAATCTCATTAATCCAATACCATCAAAAAATAATTCTTTATATTCATCAATTTTATCTGGTTCACCAAGATTCATATATATTTTAGTTTTTGTCTCTCTAAATGGATATTCTATTTTTTCTTTTTTAGATTCTTCTAATTCAGGTTTTCCTTTGTATACTTTTCCATTAGTACCATCAACTGTTATTGTATCATTATCTTTTAATATCTTAGTTGCATTTTCTGAACCAACAACACAAGGAATTCCCATTTCTCTTGAAACTATGGCGGCGTGACTTGTAATTCCACCTTCATCAGTTAGTATAGCAGAAGCTTTTTGCATAGCAACAACAAAATCAGGATTTGTCATAACAGTTACTAAAATATCTCCTTTCTGTATTTTATTAAGATCATTTATATTCTGCACTATTTTAACAATACCAGAACCAATTCCTGGGCTTGCACCAAGACCATTAAGAATAGGCGTTGCTTTTATCTCATCATGTATTCTTGCTTTTTTTACTTTATCTTCTGTTGTTACAGATCTTGTCTGTACTATGTATATTCTTCCATGCTCAATAGCATATTCAATATCTTGTGGTTTGTTATAATGCCTTTCAATTTTTTTCCCTATTTCAGCGAGTCTTATTATTTGATCATCTGTTAATTTTTGTTCTTTTGCTTTTGCAGGGCTTAACATTATTTTATTTGTTCTACGTAAACCTTCATCACGTGCATACATCCAAGGTTGATTTGAAATCTTTTTTTCTTTTATTTCATAATTTTCTTTGTTTATTGTATAAGTATCAGGGGTTATTTGTCCTCCAACTATTGCTTCACCTAATCCAAATCCTGCTTCAATTATTATTTCATTTTTATTTGTAGCTGGATTAATTGTAAACATTACACCAGAACTTTCAGAATCAATCATCTTTTGTATTATAACAGCAATTAATACTTTATCATGTGGAAAATTATTTTTTGTTCTGTAATAGATTGCTCTTGCTGTAAATAATGAGGCCCAGCATCTTTGTAATGCACGAATAATATTATCTCCCCCTTTTATATTTAAGAAAGTCTCTTGCTGTCCTGCAAATGATGCTGTATTATGTGTTATAATCCCACCAATACCAGCAGCAAAATTCTCAACTTCGGGAATACAAAAATCATAGACATAACCATTGCAATCCACTTCTTTGATTTCCTTAATCTGATCCCATTTAACTGAATCATTCAAGCTGTCAAATTGTAAATTATTTTTAGATATTAATTTTTGAAATTGCTTAAATCCATATTTTTTAGACAAGAATCCTTTGTTCCAAGGTATTTGATTTTTAGTAAATTTCCCTTTAGAATCATAATAAACATACTGTTCAATTTCTTTTTTGATTACATCATTTTCATAAAATGCCTTATGGCATTCGCCGCAGTAAAATCTTTCTTTTTTTAGGTATTTGCTGCTTTTGTTTATTTTGCTTTGGCATTTTGGGCAGAAATTTGCTAGTATTTTATCTTTAGGAATAGAATCTTCAAATTTATTCCTTAAAAACATTGATAGTTTGCTTGAGGTATGTATATTATTTAAAAATTCAGGGTGGTTTTTTCTCTCGTTAAATTCTTTAATTAATTTGTTTAATTTATCTTTTTTGCAGTCACATTCAAAACAAATAAATTTAGAAAAGTTATCAAAACTCCAAGGATGTATTATAATATTAAAAGCATTATTTTTCTCTCTCAAATACCATTCTATTTCTAACATTTCTAAAAGCTTTATTATTCCACTAGTAAGCATTTTAGAAGTAGAGCAATATTCTATTGCATTTTTTCCGCAATAACCATCCCCATCAAAGCAACCTCTTAGAAATTCTCCAATTAGTTCTTTATTCCACCCAAAAACAAATTCCGGGACTCTTTTATTCCTGCATCCCTCACCTTTTCCTTTTTTATTTTTGCTTTGATCACCAATTGTATTTTTAAGAAATCGGGTAAATGCCTTATTATGGAATCTTAAGCTATATCTGTTTATTTTCTGATTATTATATAATTTCACAGAAGAAACAAATCTGATTACTCTATTCATTATTTTATTATCAGAATTGGTTATTATTATCTCATTCTCTTTGTATGTGCATCCTTCTGCGCAATAAACTCCCAAAAAATAAGCAAAGTCTTTTGTTAAATTTATTTTTCTTGGTAAACCATATTGAATTCTCCAATTGGTTGATTTATTTTTAATCTTTAATAATCCATCTTCTTCTATTATATCTTCTCCATTTATGTAGTCTAATATATCAATGTTTTCTTGTTTTAAGTCTAAAATAGGAAGTTTGTTTATTGCAGGAAGTTTTTCATCTCCTTTAAGAAATTTAATGGATTTAACATTTTTTGGAGTAAGAGTATCTTCATCTAAAACTATTAATGTATGATTTGGGGCTATAGTAATTTCTCTTCCAGTTTCGGTGGTTATTTTATATAATTTCTCGCCTTCCTTTATTTTGTGCTTGTATAAGCTTCCAACTTTTATCCATTGGATTTTATTATCTTTCATAGCAGGAATTTCAATTTCATAATCAGAACCATCTCCAACTAAGCTGTATATATTCTTCATTGGTCTAAAATAAGTTCTATTGTTGATTTTAACAAGAATATGCTCATTTTCTGAAATACTTGGTAGATCCTCTGCTGTTGCACTTGAACGTACAGCAACCCATGGAATGTCACGTCCAGCTTTAATTATATCTAATGCACTTTTAGATGCTGATTTGAATACTGACAAATCAATAGAAATATTATCATAAGCAAATTTTACATCATTTGCAATAGTTTCAGGAACTTCTTTATCTAATATTGCTTCCTGAACTTGTTTTGCTACTTTTTCTAGTTTATCTGTATCTTGTATATCTAAATTTTTTAATAAAGAATAAATTTTTTTATTTAATCCTGTATCTTCTAAAAAACTTTGATAAGCTTGTGCTGTTACAACAAATCCAGGGGGAACAGGTAGTTTTAGATTATACATTATTCCAAGATTTTGGGCCTTACCACCAACTATACCAATATCATCTTCAGAAATATCCTTAAACCAAACAATATTTTTCATTTACACCTCTATAACTATTGTCTGTTTATAATATTTAAAGCTTCTTATATTTTTTCTATTTTTATAGAATACTTTCCAGGTAATTTTGAGATGGCTTTTCTATATGCTTTTTTAACAGTTTCAATTCCACTCTCATCAACATGAGCTTCAGCAATCTTATTTCCCTTGTGAACTCTTGCTGCTCTTCCTGCAGGCTTGCCAAATGAATGTGCCATTCCAGTTTGCAGTCTATCTGCGTGTGCACCCGTCAACATTTTGTTTTCTCTTAGAATATGATGAGGTATTGCCCTAATTCTGAAAAAATAAGAACCACTAATTGCAAGATCTAAATCTCTGTTTACTACTTGTCTTGCAGATTCTAGTGCATTATGTCTTATATTTAAATCTTCATTTGATACTAAAAATATTTTATAAGCAAACTGCTTTTTGATATCACCAGAATTGAATTTAACTATTTTTGATTCTGGTATTGTTGATATATATGAAAATTTTTTGAATTTACTTTTTCTTGTATATGGCCTTGTCAAATGCCTATAACAACATCCTTTTCTTAGAGTTGACATTTTATTCCACCTTTACCTTTGTTCCTATTGATTGTCCTGGTAATCCTATTGAAAAATATGCTCTTAAGGCACCATTATTACCATGAACAGCCTTTATTTCCCCTATTAATTCCTTTCCTGCAGGGCTTTTCCATACTACTCTTTTAGTAATAAGTTTGGAAGCCTTTTCCTTGCTATCTACACCACTTATTTTTAGAATCATCTGATTAGTATTCTGCCTGTGCTTTCCACGCCTGTAATTTATAACAACTGCTTCCATCTTTTTAAGGCTTAATTAGTATTTAAAAAGCTTTCTCTGAACTTGAATTATAGGGATAAATTTATAAAATTTTATACTAAATATAAGTATGGAAACTATATCTTTTAATGGTTTAGAGAAAAAAACAAACCCTTTATACATACCATCATGTAAAGGCGGAGGTAAAAATTTAAATGAATATAAGTTAGGGCATTATACTGAATGTTATGAATGTGATAAACAAAAAAAGTGTCGTGATATAGCTTTAATTATTGGGGAATCAGCAGAACTATAAAAATGGGAATATTATATATAGATGATTTTGTAAAAGAAAAAGGATTTGATTCTACTGAAGAATATCTTAAAAATTGTATAGAAAAAATGAGATGCCCACATTTTAATAGTTTTGAATATTTCAAAAATTTATATGATAATAAATTAATTATTGAAGGGGCTATTATAAGAACTTCTGATAGGGGTCTCATAGACAGATGTTATTTTGTGAATAAAGAGGGCAATTTAGTTGGAATTACTGCAGGGCCTTATCCTGGAGAAGAAGGAACCTTTAAACCAGAAGATATACTTATTGGAAAGAGGATTTCTGATGGTTGGACTATTGAGAATGTTATGCGATTTGGTTACATTTTTAGAGAATGGGAAGGAAAATAAACAATAATTATTTTTCCTTTTTAATTTTATTTAATTCAAAAAGATTCTTTCTCTGAATATAATCAACACAGGTTTTCATGTAAATTCTTGCATCTCTTCTTATTTTTTCTATTTCCTGAGTTGTAGGTTTTTTTGCAGTATTCTTTTTTATATCAATTACTTGTTTTAGTATAATTCCTAAACTTTCAGGAAGTCTTTCATCTTCAACAACTTTCTTGAATGAACTTAATAAATTAGCATCTGTGAATTTTACTTTATTTATCTCAAGGATTTCTTTAGCTATCTTTGTACAAGAATCATAAGTCTCATTTGTATTTTCAATATCTTTCTTTTTTCGTATCTGTTCAAATAATTTTTTTATTCTTTTCAAATAATCTTCAGAATCTTTTAATAAATCATCAATATCTTTTCCAGAAACTTCTTTTATTTTTCTGTGCTCAATATCTTTGTAATAATTAAATATTTTTTCAAGCATGTCAACATATTTCTTTTCAAGCATTTTTTCCTGCTTGACAAATATTTTATCTAATAATTTAATTGTCTCTCTTGGTGTTGGTGGTGCTATTCCATATAACATTAAAGCTGCTTGTGCTGAATTTAATACTGCATAATACAAATCTTCTCCAACAATACTTAATAATTTGAATCTTGTTCTTTCAACTAGTCTTTCACCAATATCCATCTGCATTTCAATTGCTTCCTGGCTTGGTTTAATACGGCCCATTTTTAATAATAATTTCCAGGGCATAAATACACCACGATCATATAATGGAACTCCATCTCTTAACAAAGTAAAAATAACAGGATGTGCATCCTTTACAGAATCCCAAAAGTCAGTTAGTATATAAGTTTGAATGTGAAATTGTTTTTTTATTCCTGTTAATTCTGCTGCTTGTGCTCCCATTCCACGTATAATTGCACCAAGCTTGTCTCTTAATTCTGTTCTTGACATTCTTTTTACATCAGTATCATCAACAATAATGTAAACATCAATATCATTACTTTTTTCTCCTCTGAATAAAGAACCTGCTGCAACATAACTTATAATATACTTCTCAAATTTTTTAATTGACATTGTTTTATGTATTTCAGAAATTCTTAATGCAGCCAAAACATCCATTGGATCATATAATGGAGCAGACATTGCAATCATTTTTAATATTTCATATTTTGCATCATAACAAGATTCCCTTAAATCATATAAGGACATAACTCGTGGTTTTATATTTTTATCAATTGATTGCGCTTCTTTTTCAACAAATTTTACAATTTTATCCATAAATGTTATTGGGTCTTTTTCCTGGTCTGCATTTATTAGAATTAGAACATTTATTAGATCTTTACTCTCTTTTTCAGGGGGCAATAAAGAGATTCCTATAATATTTCTGTCTTTTTCTTTTGTTATTATTTTCTTGAATTGTTCTAATTTTGATTTTAAAGCATCTAATTTTTTCTTAACTTCTTTTGGTATTTCCGGTATTTCTTCAGGCATTTTTGGTAATTTCTCTGATTCTTCCATTATAATATATATTTTTTAGTATTATTTATAAAACTTGTGTTTTAATTGATTTTTTATCTCTGAATAAAACAAAACCTTTTTAAAATACATTAAAATTATTCTTATATGGGCCCATGGTCTAGTGGCTATGATCTTGATAAAAGATAGCAAACGTCACCCTTACATGAATTCTAAGTAAGGTGAAGATCGGGAGTTCGACTCTCCCTGGGCCCATTTATAATATTTAATCAAATGTTTTTTATTATTAAATCTTATATCTTTCATCCATTTTTTAACCATATTAGCCCCATTTATATCCAAACAAGATTGCTTATATCTTTTAAATGTTCTTTTATCATAACGATCCCTGTTATAACTAGTTACTGAAAATTTGAATTCGTTTAATAAACGAAGGGTATTTGCAATTAATCTTTTACTTTTTGAGGTTAGATTTATAGTCGGGTAAATATTATTTTTTCTATTTTTAAGACACAAAGATCCATCACTATCAAATAATCCTCTTAAAAATGCTGCCTTAACTTTTTTATTGCTATTCAAAATAATTTTAGGTATAGAAATATTATCTTTTTTATTCAGAGGTACACAAAAGATTTTATTAAAAAATTGAAGAATAGCCTTAGAATTAAATGTACAAATAATTTCATTTTTATATTTATAATTTCTAGATTTACAAGATATATTAAAAAGTCTATTTTTTCTTTTAATTAAAATATTGTTAAAGTATTCTTTATCATATCTTTTATCTCCAGAATAATTAAAACCATATCTTTTATAACCCTCATTTGACATTTGAATTGACATATGACCATCTCCTATATGAAATCCTAAATCTTCAGCTAAAAGGGAGTTTAATTTTTTAGGAAGTTTTATCTTTCTAAGTCTATCTTTGTGAGAAAATTCAATTTGAGATGTATCTAAATTCATAATAAATATAAGTATCCTTATCTTAAATAGTTTACTTATCTAATTAAAAGAAAACATTATAAACTTATTAAATTTTATTTTTACTATGAAATACAAATTTCTTGAACACAGGGCAGATGCTAAATTCCAGGCTTTTGGTAAATCTTTAGAAGAATGTTTTATAAATGCTGCACTGGCAATGACATCAGTTATGACAGATTACAAGAAGATAAAATCTAAAATAACATATAAAATAAAAGTGAATGGGATAGATAAGAAATCTTTATTATATAATTTTTTAGAACAATTATTAATTTTACTTGATACAGAATCCTTTCTTTTGCATGAAGTCAAGAATATAAGAATAAAAGACAATCATCTTGAAGCAGAATTTGTTGGAGATAAATTTGAGAATAATTATACTATAAAAATTAATATAAAAGCAGTTACTTATAATGATATGGAGATAAAAGAAAAACCTTATATGGTTCAAGTTGTAGTTGATATTTAAAATGGATAAAATTGTTAGAGTTGGAGTTGGTGTATATATTATTAAAGATAATAAAATTCTTTTTGGAAAAAGAAAAGGTTTTCATGGTAGTGGAACTTGGTGTCCACCAGGTGGGCATTTAGAATTTAATGAAAGTATAGAAGAATGTGCTATTCGTGAGGTTATGGAAGAAACAGGAATAAAAATAAAAAATATTAAACTAAAATCAGTTACTAATGATTTGCATAAAAATGAAGATAAACATTATATAACTTTACATATTATTGCAGATTATGATTCTGGAGAAGTTAAATTAAAAGAGCCAGAAAAATTTGAAAAGTGGGAATGGATTGAATGGAATAATCTTCCAAAACCATTATTTTTACCAATACAAAATCTTTTAAAGCAAAACTTCAATCCATTTGAATAATGAAAGACAAACTAAAGAAAATAAGTGAATATGAATGGAGACTGGAGAAAACAGGTTCTATGTTAGTTCCTGGTGTGATATTTGCATCAGAAAAACTAATGCAGGCTGTTGAACCAGAAGCAATCCAGCAGCTAGCAAATATTGCAACACTTAAGGGAATCCAAAAGAATGCTTTGGCTATGCCAGATATACATTCAGGATTGTTATTAAGAGAGATCTTGTAACCCTGTGATGGTTTTCCAATTGGTGGTGTTGCTGCTTTTGATTTAAATGAAGGAATAATCTCACCGGGTGGAGTTGGTTATGATATAAATTGTGGTGTTCGTTTACTAACAACTAATCTTTCTGTAAATGAATTTTTAAAGAAAAGAGAACAATTGATTAATGAGGTTTACAAAAATGTTCCTTCTGGTTTAGGAAGCAAGGGAACATTAAGAATTACAAAAGATGTTTTAATGGAAGTATTAAAGAATGGGTCTAAGTGGGCAATAAAAGAAGGTTATGGTGTAAAAGAAGATATTGACAGGACAGAAGAATATGGGTGCATGCCAAAAGCAGATCCAAGTGCTGTTTCAGATACAGCATTAAAAAGAGGAACACCTCAGCTTGGCTCTTTAGGCTCAGGAAATCATTTCTTGGAAGTTCAAAAAGTTGATAAAATATTTGATGAAAAAACAGCAAAAGCATTTGGAATTAACAAAGAGAATGTTACTTTTATGATTCATTGCGGTTCTAGAGGTTTAGGGCATCAAGTTGCTTCTGATTACATAAAATTAATGGAACAGAAATTTGGTTTTAAAGACTTGCCTGATAGGGAATTAATTAATGCCCCGATAAATTCTGATTTAGGGCAGAAATATTATGGTGCTATGAGTGCAGCAGTAAATTTTGCTTTCACAAATAGACAGATGATAATGCACTGGGTTCGTGAATCCTTTGAAAAAGTTTATGGTAATATAAAAATAAATTTGGTATTTGATCAAACTCACAATACTGCAAAATTCGAGAAACATTTAATTGATGGTAAATGGAAAGAGGTATGCATCCACCGAAAAGGAGCTTCGCGTTCATTTGGACCAGGAAGAGAAGAATTACCTAAAGTCTATCAATCTATTGGTCAGCCAGTAATAATTCCAGGCTCAATCGGGACTGCATCTTATGTTTTAGTTGGAACAAAAGAAGCAGAGGAAGTTTCATTTGCTTCTACAGCACATGGTGCAGGACGTGTATTGTCAAGACATGAATCATTAAGACAATTTAGGGGAGAGACTGTTAAAAAAGAACTGCATGAAAAAGGTATTGAAGTTAAATCTGGTTCTTGGGAAGGATTAGCTGAAGAATCGCCTGGCTCGTATAAGGACATCCATGAGGTAGCTATGGTATCAGATAAAGTAGGAATTGGATCTAGAGTTATTGCATTAATCCCTTTAGCATGCATCAAAGGTTAATAATTCTTTTTTTGTATCTTCAAAAATATTAATCATTTCTTCACATTTTTTTGTGGTGATATAAAGACTTTTGTTCCTTTTTTTATATCTATTTAAATATCCTCTTAAAAAATTTCTGTACAAATACATTTCAGCTGTGTTATAAGGTAATTTATGCAGTTTTGAGAAACTTTTTATTGAATAAATGTTAAACTTATTTAATCTATTATACAAACAATTAAAATAATAATTATTTATCATATAAGAAACTAATTTTTTCCGATTATACTTATGCTCTTTAAATACCTTATTTTTTAATAACCACAGGCAATTTTCAAATTTTGTTGAAAGATATATCTTAATACCATCTACTCTTGCTTCAATATTTAACATCTTAAGAATGTTTACTATGTCTTTTTGTGCTTTTTTATCTTGTTCTGAAATAATTACTGATAATTGTCTATTAGCTTCATTTACTATTACAGTACCATCTCCAATTAAATCCTTTATTATAAATCCTTCAGCAAATTCCTTTAGAGATTTTGAAGTTGTTTTGTTTGGAATATATAATAATGAACTTCTCATTTTTATTAGCATATTAACCATAATTAAATTTAACAATTTGGAATTAATATAAATTCCATAAATAACATCAATTAAATTTTTATTTTTAGTAATTGTTATAGGTTTGTTTATACAAAATGTATTCTTGAAAGTTTTTAAGAAATTTTTAAGAGAATCATTATTAATATTTGGTTTATGATATATTATGTAATTCCACATATCTTCAGAAATTCCAAACGATTTTGTTATATCTATAAACAATTTATGTTCACTTATAAATTTATTTGTAAAAGTAAATTTATTCTTTTTTCCACCTTCAGCTTGCATTAATCCAAAGAATTCTCCTAATTTTTTGTCTATTTTGACAAATCTTTTAAGTTCAATTTCTTTAGATTTTCCACCATGTCCACTACAATACCAAACTTTTAACCAATTTTCATTATTTCTTAAAAATTCTTCAACCATAATTGTTTTATTAGAATTTGTCTTAATTGGTATATTATTCAAAACATCTAAATAACCACCTCTAATTAAGATATCTGATTTTACATTATCAACTTTAGATATTTTTAAGTTGATAAAATCTCCTTTTTTTAGATTTATTTGTTTTGCATAATCTTTTGGTACACCTTTTTTAGTTTGTAAATTTGTTCTGCATTTTGGTATATTAGGTATTCTGCCATAATAAGTGCAAATTTTATTGTTTTTATTAAGAATAACTTTAATATAATCATCTGTTTTTGCTTGAATTTTTCTTAATTCTAGTCTTGGGATCGTAAATCTAAACTTTCCTTTATATTCTTCTACTCTTACTTCTGCCATACTCAATATAATCAAATTTTCCCTTATAAACCCTGCGCGCACACCTTGCAAGTTGCAATTTACTCTAAAATATATATTGGAGAATATAAGTATAACTATAAAATTTTAGGATCATTTTGCAAAAAAGGTAATTAAGCCTTAAAACCCAATAATTTAAGGAATTTCGTTAAAAGTGTCTTATATGCAATTGATTTTTGGGTTTAGGAAAGTTCCTCCCCTTATGCTTCGCACTAGAGAAATTACTTAATTCCTTGAACCAAATAATAATCTCCTAATACCCACGTACTTTTCAACCAAGGTAAGGGTTGAATCTTAACATCAAAACCTGACTCTCGCATAGATTTTGCGCATTTCTCTGGATTAAAGTGCCTCTTTATCAAATCTGAATACCCTTCGAATATATTTTCCAAAATTAGTAACTTCCCACTTTCGCTTAATATTCTTCTGAATTCTGTAAATACAGGTTTTTGTCTGCTTAAATAATTGGAGCCCCAACAACCAACTGTCTGAAAACTTCCATCTGCAAAAAAATTCATTTGCTTTCCTTTAACAACCTGTTCCAAATCATAAAGTATCTTTATTCTTTTGGGATAAGCATATCTTTCCAACATTTCTTTACAGAAATCCAAAGCAACAACTTCAGTAATATTTAAAGAATCATCAAAATAGGAGTTGAACCCACACATTGTTTCCAAAACTCTCCCACTTGCTTGTGAAGTAAGGAACTCTCTCACTTCTTTTTTTCTTGGTCCGCCTATATCTCCTGGCATTTGAATTGCCTTATGTGCCCATTTTTGAATAGATTTTAAGTCTTCATAATTAGTTTGACAATATATATTCATCTTTGGTAATATATTTCTTACTCCTTCAGCATCTCTCTTTTTTATTGCTTCTTGCAATTGATGAAATAATCTTTCACCCTCTTTACCAAAAAAACATCTTGATTTAAAGGTAAATGATGTTTTCTTACTAAATTGTTTCCACCACTCGCTAGCTCCTTTATCATGCCATAAATCAAGAGTTACCATTAATCCTGCATTATATTTAGGCTCTCTTTCTGCAACTTCTGTAACATAAATTGGTCGTTCCATATTAATCTCCCAGAATAAGCTTCTGAGGTGCTTTCACCTCTTAAAATAATAAATTTTAAGGTTTTATAAAACTATCCATTTCTTTTTTTAAATCTTCTATATTTTTTAAAGTACTTATTTTTCTCCTTAGAGATACAACATTTCTCATACCACTGCTGAAATTTAGTGCATGTCTTTTAACAAATTCAAATTTAGGATATCCAACCTTATCTGCTATTTTAGTATATTCAAAAAATAATTCAATTTTTTCTCTATCTGAAATTTTTTTCTCTTCTTTCTTTTTTAAATAATATTCAATTTCTTTAAAGATAGCTGGATTTGTCATTGCTGCTCTTCCAATCATTATAAAATCACATTTTGTTAATTGTAAAATATCATAAGCATCTTTTCCTGAACAAATATCTCCATTGCCTATAACAGGAATATTTACATTTTCCTTAATTTCTTTTATTGAATTCCAGTCTGCTTTTCCTGAATAACCTTGCTTTGGTGTTCTTGCATGAACTATTATTGCAGAAGCACCAGCTTTTTCAATCAGTTTTGATATCTTTATTGCATCTTTATTAAGTCTTATCTTTGCTGTTACAGGAATTTTTACATTTTTTACAATACCATCAATGATTTCAAAAATTCTTTTTGGTCTTTTTAATAAAGCTGCTCCTGAACCTTGATTTATTACCTTAGAATCAGGACATCCAAAATTAATATCTATTATATCTGCTGTTTTTTCAGCAATCTTTGCTGCATACTTCATCATTTCAATGTTTGCACCAAATAATTGTATAGAAATTGGTCTTTCTTCTTTAAATGATTCAAGTTTTTTTATTGTTGCTTTATTTTTCTTAAAAATAGCATTTGCATTTATCATTTCTGTACAAACTAGACCTGCTCCATATTTTTTACATAATATTCTAAAAGCAGGATCATTTATACCAACCATTGGTGCAAGAACCAGATTATTTTTTAAATTTAAGTTTCCAATTTTCATTATTCAATAGCCTCATTTAGAATTATAATTTTTTCTGGCATTCAAAGCACATTACTTTCTTCTTTTTTCCTTTTCCAATATAAGTCCCTTTAATCTTTTCTAGAAATGTATTTTCTATTGTTTTTTCACATTTAGAGCATTTTACCATATAATTAGCTAATAAAAACCTATTTAAATATTATTGGTAAGTATAGAAAATGAATCGTATAGCAATAATAAGAAAGGATAAATGTAATTTAAAGAAATGCAATTTTCTTTGTGCATCCATCTGTCCTATAAACAGAGCTGAAAAAGATTGTATTACGGAAGTAAATGGAAAAGCAAGAATTGATGAGGTTTTATGCACTGGCTGCGGAATATGCACGAAAAGATGTCCATTCTCAGCAATTTCAGTCTTAAATCTGCCTGAAGAACTTAAATCAGACCCAATACATAGATATGGAGATAATGAATTTGAATTATTCTCTCTTCCAATAGTTAAAAAAAACACAGTAATAGGAATAATAGGAAGAAATGGTATTGGTAAATCAACAGCCCTAGGAATTCTAGCAGGTAATCTTAAACCTAATCTCGGAGATTATAAAAATCCAGTATCAGATGAACAAATAATACAAAAATACTCAACAAGCTGGATGGGCGATTATTTTTCAAGATTATTTAATAAAAAAATTAAAATTTCATATAAACCTCAAAGAATAGAATTATTATCTGAAATTTATTCTGGAAAAGTAATAGACTTACTTAAAAAAAATGATGATAGAAAAATTCTTGATAAATTAATTAGAGAATTAGATATAGAAAACATAAAAGACAGGGAATTAAAGGATTTATCTGGTGGAGAATTACAAAGAGTTGCTATAATAGCAGCAATAATCAAGAAAGCAGATGTTTATTATTTTGATGAACCCTCTTCTTTTTTAGATATCACTTATAGAATAAAGATTGCAAAAGTAATAAGAGAGATAATAGAAGAAGAAAGTGCTGTTGTTGTAGTTGAGCATGATCTTGCAACTCTAGATTATATCTCTGATGAAATACAGATTGTTTATGGTGAACCATCATGTTTTGGTATCTTTTCCCAGTCAAAATCAGTTAGAAGAGGAATTAATGAGTATCTTGAGGGTAAATTAGACAGTGAAAACATAAGATTTAGAAATTATCCAATAAAATTCTTTGATTCTTCAACAGGAAAAACATTCAGCGAAGAAATATTATTTGAAATTCCTTCTTTAGAAAAGAAATTTGATAAATTCTCATTAAATGTTAATGCACTTAATCTGCGTAAAGGTGAAGTTTTGTGTATAATGGGTGCAAATGGACTTGGAAAAACCACTTTTCTTAATATGGTATCTGGAAATATAAAATCAGATACAAATGAGATTGATATAAAAGAAGTTTCTTACAAAAAACAATCTCTTGAGGTAATTGACAAAAAAGTAATTGATTTCTTAAAAGAAAAAGCAGGCTCAGAATTTTCCTCTGGCTGGTACAAGCAGAATATACTTGAAAAATTGAATATTCAATCAATTTTAATGAGTAACATGAAAGAATTATCAGGCGGTGAATTGCAGAAGGTTAATATTGCAGCAAATTTATCAGGAGATACCAAATTAGTGTTAATGGACGAACCAAGTGCATTTATTGATGTTGAAGATAGATTAAATGTTGCAGAAGTAATAAAAGAATTTGTAATAAAAAAAGAAATTTCTGCAGTTGTAGTTGATCATGATATACAATTCATTGATCATTTAGCTGATTCAATGCTTGTATTTGAAGGAACACCTGGAAAAAAAGGCATTGTAAATGAAGTTCTTCCTAAAAAAGCAGGAATGAATAAAATATTGAAAATGTTAGATCTAACTTATAGAAAAGATCCTATAAATAACAGGCCAAGAATAAATAAACTTGGATCACAATTAGACAGAGAACAAAGAAAAAAAGGAGTTTATTACAGTTAATTTATCTTCTTCCTACTTCTGTATGTCCAGGATCATAAACTAGAAAATCTTTCTGGGTTTCTATCTTATATTTTCCCTTAAGATATATCTCAGGAGCGGCAGTCATATCTCTTATTATATTTAATAAAAATGCTTCATCCGTAGAGCTTGTTAGCACAATTCCATTAATATCAGATTCAAATAATTTGTCTATATACATTTTTTCCATTTCTACATTTTTTTTATGTATTTTTTCTTCTAATGGATTAAAAGATACAATAAAAAGAGTATTATCATAATTTTGTCTTATCTCATATGAAGCCACACATATATTTTCATGAGTATTATTTGATATTTTATAAAATATAATCATATTATAATCATTCTTTTTATTTGACACTTGTAATAATAAATTATAATAATCAATTAGGGAAAAATAACAATTTGGTACTAAATTTTTATTAGAATTTATTCCTCTTTTTATCTTTTCTCTATTATTATGCGGGACTATACCAACTAAAGTTCTTTTTGTCATTTTACATATCTCTCTAGAATCAGAGAGGTTTTAGCCTCTTTTTATAATCTAAATAATTTGTTATTTAAATAATTAACCCTTAAACCCAGCATATATTAATGGCAAAGCAATTGTAGCATCGCAATTTACATTTACAAATTTTCCTTTTTCATTCATTTTACCCCATGAAATTCCTTCTTTTAATGGCGCACCAGAAGAACCACCAAAAGAAGCATTATCTGTTGTTATTTGTATTCCATATGAAGCCGGACTTGAAAATTGCATTGCCTGTTGAATATAATTTTTTGGAACACCCCCACCCACATAAAAAATAGCTTTTTTCTTTTCTGTCCATGCAATGTCTAATATTTCTTTTAAATCCTCAAACTCATTAAAACTGATTTTTTTATCCATCATTAAATTATTCCATATCATTAAACCAATTCCAGAATCTGATAAAGCAGGACAAAACACAGGTATTTTTTTTCTATAACAAGTTGTTAGTATAGAATCATCTTTATCTACTAATTTTCCAATCTCCCATAGAAATTCCTTTATTGTTTTCTTATCTTTTAAATTTTCAAAGTTTTTTTCAAAGAATTCTTCAAGATTTTGATATACTGAAGATTTCATAAATACATCATATATTCTGTCAATACCTTCTTTATGTAATTCAGCATCATTTGCATTTGCATCCCCTTTATAGTGCTTGTCTCCAAGAGCTTCAATTAAATCATGAGTCATATTAGCTCCTGTTGTCACAAGAACATTAATTATATCCTCATTTATCATATCTATAATTATCTGCTTCATTCCAGCTGGAACCATTGCACCAGCTAATCCAAAAAATAAAGTGCATTTTTCTTTTTTAGCTTCCTTTAATATTTCAACAGCAGTTGATATTTTATTTGCATTAAACCCGCAATTAGAAAAAGAATTAACTAAATCAATTACTTTAATTCCCTTTGTTATTTTGATTGGTTGAATTGGATCCATTTTCTTCAGTTATGAAAACTGCTGCTGCAACTACTGTTGTCCACTTTCCTTCTTTATCAGCCTCAGCTGATTGACAAATACCATTTGTTTTAAAAACCTTACCACTTGCCTTGTATACTTGCTCTCTTTCATCCCATGATGCATTAGGATCAAATTCTATTCCCAATGTTGTTGCAAGCATTGTTGCTGCAAGATCTTCAGCATACTCTCCTGCTTTTTTTTCAGTTTCTCCAAATCCATGATGTTCTGATAAATAACCATATTGTTCTGGTTCTGATGGCACTGCAAGTCCAATAGCAGCAGATAATAATCTATTTGGTTCATTTGTTGCTTCTCTTGCCATAACAGTAAATGTTATTTGCCCTGCACTTAATTTTTTTAATCCTTCATCTCTTGGTATCATCTTACATTTTGGTGGCAAGATACTTGAGACAGAAACTAAATTACATTTTTCTATTCCTGCATTTCTTAGTGCTGCTTCAAAGGATTTTAGTTTTTCCTTGTCTTTTCCAACACCCTTAGTGAAGAAAACTTCTTTTGGAACGAAATTCATTTGTAGTTTTGCAATTGGTTTAGTTTATAAATTTTATTATTTTTAATTTTATATGTCAAAAGTTTATTTGAAATTTTATGGATGTCAGGCAAACCTTGATGATGGTTCTATACTTAAAGGAATTTTAACTAAAAATAATTTTACATTTATTGATTCTGTAAAAGAAGCTGATATTATTATAATAGGAACTTGTATTGTTAAATCAGTTACTTCAAACAAGATACTTAATCAACTAAAAGAAATATATAAATTAAATAAGAAATTGATAATAGCTGGTTGCATGCCTGAATCTGAGACTAATTTATGCAAGAAATTATTCCCAAGGGCTTCTTTGATTAATACTTATAATCTTACAGATATACTTGATGTTGTAGATGAGTTATTAAGCGGAAAAATAACTTATCATTTAGGTAAGAAAAAAGAATTAAAATTAGGGCTGCCAAAATACTTTAAAGATGTAGTTACAATACAGATTTCTTCTGGTTGCAATTCTAATTGTTCATTCTGTGAAACTAAGTTAGCTAAAGGTTATATTCAATCATATCCTGAAGAATTAATAATAAAAGAGATAAAAAATTATATTAAGAAAGGTATTAAAAAGTTTAATATAAGCTCAACTAATAATTCTGATTATGGTATTGATATTAAAACAAATCTACCTTCTTTAATTAAAAAAATAATTTCTATTGATGAAGATTTTAAAATAAGAATTGGAATGATGAATCCAAAGAATCTTCTTAATTATCTTGATGAACTTGTTGAAATTTATAAAGATAAAAAAATAATCAAGTTTATTCATATTCCTATTCAGTCAGGATCTGATAAAGTGTTAAAAGATATGAATAGAGGTTATAAAATAAAAGATTTTATAAAAATAGTTGATAAATTCAAGAAGGAAATTCCAGGAATAAATATCAGCACAGATATAATTGTAGGTTATCCAACAGAAAATCAAGAAGATTTCAATGAGACAATAGATTTAATTAAAAAAATAAAACCAGAAGTTTTGAATATATCTAAATTTGGTGCACGTCCTGGAACAGTTGCAGCTAAATTAAAATCACTAAAGTCAGAGATTGTAAAAGAGAGAAGTGTTTTATTAACTAAAGAATATAAAAATTTATAAAGGAGTATCTATTAAATTAATTATGAGATTAACTGATTGTTTAACTAGTCAAGAGCAACAAGAAAAACTCCTTGCTTCTCTATTTGATCCTATCCCTTATCCTCATCCAACTAGAAGAGAGATGAAAGGAACAAAAGAAAGTAGAAAAGAATTCTTTGATCAAAGGTGGGTTTACTTATTATAGGATATGGAGGATTTTGTTGGAGATATGAAATCTGAACCTTTTACTCTTTTAGAGGGCCTTTATTCAAATAAACATATTTTTGGAGAAAGAGAATTAACTACAAGCGAGTTGTCTAAAAGATTGAACAAATTGCATAATTGGAAAGATAAATATAATGGAATGTTTGTTGCAATTAGAGATGGTAGAGTAATAGCTGCTAAAGAAGAACTTCATTTATTGGATAAATATTGTGAAGAAAGAGGATTAAAATATCAAACTTGTATATTATTTTAAGTAAACTATATAAATATAAATCACTAAAATAGATTATGGGAAATCTCGATGCTCTGGATAAGCTTGCACAAATTTTATTAGATAATACACCTATTTCATTACAAGGCCTTATAGACCTTTATTGTAATGATAATCCTTTAAAAGATAGAGTTAGAATAGCTGACAATTTATTGGTACATTTGACTGCTTTTCGCTGTTGGGGTATGTTAATAGAGGATAAACATTCTGATTCTAGTTCATATATTATAACTCTATCTGAAAGTGGAATAAAACAGATAGAAAAAGTAAGAAGATCACAAATGAGTTATTTAAAATATTATTTTTATCAAGCAGTTGCATAATTTCAAATAAAGAATATAAAAAATTAATAAAAAAAGAAAAAGAGTTTATTTAACTCTTGTTGCTGCTTTAGATGCATCTTCTAATTTATTCCATGTTGGTTCAAACATGTTCTGCATTGCATTTGCAAAGTATGGTGTATTTACCCATATACCGACATCATAACTTGGATGCACTTCGTCATCATTTAAAGCCATAAACATTAATTCTTTTCCATCAACAATAACAAATCTTGCTTCTGGTTTGTTTATGTGCTTGACTTCAGCTATTTTGCTTATGTCTTTTAACAAAGCAACATTATCTTTTGTTACACCTGTTGCTATTCTTATCTTGACATTTTTGTTTTTTAATTTTTCAAGAACAGGTTTTAAGGCTTCCATCTTTCTAACAAAACCTTTTGATGTTGTAACAATTGTTACTGATTTTTGTGCACCTTTAAGCATTGTTTCCATATGTGTGTAAATATTGCCTCTTCCTCTAAGTGCACCAGCTAAATCTGTTGGTTCAATAAATTCAATACCTTGTTTATGTAATGTTTCAAGTTCTTTTAAAACATCTGTAGTTGTTAATTCTTTTAGTTTTTGGACATTATCTTCTGCATCTCTTCTAATAAGTTTTTTTACTCTTTCAACAACTTCTTTTGGCTCTACTGCAATGTACTTTATTGGCTTTCCAAGCTTCATCATCACAAACCCCTTTTTTTCAAGAGATTCTAAAATATCATATGCTCTTGATCTTGGAACATTACCAATATCGCTTAGCTCTCCTGCTGTTGAAACACCTCTAGAAAGTAAAGCAGTCCATATTCTTACTTCGTATAAATTAAGCCCAAAGAAACGTCTAAGTTTACTTAAAAACTCTTCTTTGACAATCATTCGCTAACCTCCCTAATATCACCCTCTTTTTTTTACTCTTGATTAGTATTAGGCGATACATAGGTTTAGTAGTAACTAACTCTTTATAAATATTATTATCCTAGAATGACTACTTTTTTCCTTTCTGGTATTTATAAATTCTTTCAACTTCATTTATTGAAGATACTTCATCTAATGGTTTTTCATTTCTTAACATAATAATTTTCGGAAAACGTAATGCATAACCTGATTTATAGGTTGGTGATTTTTGTATTTCTTCATAACCAACTTGTACTATTATTTTTGGTTTTACTATAATATTCTTTCCTTTTGTTTCAGTAATTAATGGTTTTAGTATTCTTGTTAGTTCTTTAAATGTAACTCCTTCTGATTTTTCTTTTATTCCTGTTCCAACTTTTCCTATATCAACAAATTTATCTTTTGCTCTGCATGCGATTGTAAATGATGATAACCACTCACTTCTCTTGCCTTCTCCCCATTGTGCCCCTGTAATAACTAAATCTAATGGATCAAGAACTTGCTTCATCTTGCACATATAATTTACATATCTTCCTGGCTTGTATTCAGCATTTAGATTTTTTAATACTAGACCTTCATAACCCTCTTTTATTGATTCTTTAAAAAATTCATTTGCTTTTTTTTCATTGTCTGTTACTAATTTCTTTGTAAGTACAATATCATATCTCTTTTGTTCAACTATTTTTTCCAGAACTTTTCTTCTTTCTTTTAGTGGTTCTTTTTCTATACTTTTTCCATTGTAATAAATTATATCAAATGCATTTATTTCAACAGGGAATTTTTTTGATATTTCTTCTATATCATATTTTCTTTTTATTCTCTGGGAAATACTCTGGAATGGAAGATATTTTTTTGTCTTTGGATCATAACCAACAAGTTCACTGTCAATTATATATGATTTTGCCTTAATTTGTTTTTTAATTATTGGAATTAATTCCTTGAATTGATTAGTTACATTTTCCATTCTTCTTGTAAATAAATAAATATTTTTTCCATCATTATTTATTAAACATCTAAAACCATCAAGTTTAACTTCAGCTTGCAATGGTTTTCCAAGATATTCAAAAGCTTCATTAACATTATTAACAAGAATAGCAAGCATTACTTTTGTTGGTCTTCCAGGTTCTAAACCAATTTTATTCAAGTATTTTTTACCTTTTTTTGCAAGAACAGCAACTTTACCATAATCAACAAGCATATTAAATGTTTTTTCAACTTCTTCAACAGGAATATCAAATGCCTTTGCTATCGAATCTCTTACTACTCCTTCTGAAACACCAATACGCATTTCATCTAAGATAGTACGAACAATAAATCTTGCTTCTTCTGGTTTCGCACTTGTTAATAATTCAGAAACTAAAGAAACTTTTCTGTCAACAGTTCCTTTCCCTTCTAATTCAGCAAGTTTTCTTATATTATCATAAACATGTCTTGTTGTTAATTCTCTTGTTGTCAAAGTTCTTTGCTTCTTTTCTTTTACAAAATTCTCTGTAACTATTCCAAGATCACCTTTCTTTTTCCATTCTTTTTCTATTTCACTTAGTGAATTACCTGTTGATCTTGCAATTACTTTCAGCATTAATTGCGAGCTCATTCCTATTTTTCTTTCATCAGATTCAGGAAATACACTTCCTTCTATTAAATGTATAATATATTCAAGCTCTTCTGCACTTATATCTTTGATAAAATTAGAAATAATCTCTGTTTTTTCCAACCTCTTTGTTGTTTTTTCAAGAGCTTCGTAAACTTTAACAAGCTTTAAATATTCCATTGGTTTACTTAATATAATATTAAATAAAAAGCTTTCCTTTACAATGGAACTAGACAAATGCATCAAAGAAAGAAGATCTGTAAGAAAATATACAAATAAGAAAGTATCTTGGTCTTTAATATCTAAAATACTTGATTCTGGTGTTCGTGCTCCATCTTCAGGAAATATACAGAATTATAATTTTATTGTTGTTCAGAATGCAAAAAAAAGAGAGGAAATTGCACGTGCAGCAGGCCAGTTATGGATGCTTGAATCTCCTGTTTTTATTGTAATATGCAATAATAAAGATAAGATAAAAAAATTTTATGAAGAAGATGCAGAACACTATTCAGTTCAGAACTGCGCTGCATCAGCTCAAAATATGTTACTGACAGCTTACTCTCTTGGATTAAGCACATGTTGGGTTGGTTCTTATGATGAAATAGCTTTACAAAGAATTTTGAAATTACCTGACAATGTAAAATTAGAAATGATAATTACAATTGGCTATTCTGATATAAAAATAAAGGAGCCAAAGAAATTTTCAGTAGATAGATTAACTTATTTTGAAGAATTTGGGAATACAAAAAAATGAAAAAGCATGTTATACCTGAAGATGTTATAGACTGGAATTTTTTTCAAGATTATCAAGCTTTAGCTAATATAAGTGCAATGGAAATTAGTGATATGCTTGCTGGAAGGCCTGCTAGAACTGATGGAATTAAAAGATTAATATTTAAAATAAATGGAGAAATTGATCCAAGGTATCTTGATAGAACTTCTGTATTAATATTAAATACTGCTTTAACTTCATCAAAACTTTATAAGGATAAATCAGATACTGTAGAAGGAGTAGTTAGAAGAACAAGAACAATTATTTCTAGACTTGAAAAAATATCTGATGATTATCCAAGAATCAGAAGATCAGAATTAATAAAAATGAAGGAATTTTGCCATAGCCTATATAAATCTGATAGATATTATGATCAATTAGCACATCTTGCTACTTATAGTTCAGCTTAATTTTAAAATTTATCTTATAATCAATTCTTTTTCTTATAAAAATAAGATATACCAAAAAGTAT